>JAEIGA010012750.1_pt1 | contig 12774 bp, 10 predicted proteins | sample 9270691 | NCBI WGS metagenome assembly JAEIGA01 (sample SAMN17057246, study PRJNA624740) | gut metagenome | biome: biome; isolation source: fecal sample | host: Bos grunniens | place: China: Xizang | collected 2019 | reverse complement strand
GTTGTAGTTGATGAGCCATCTATCGTGGCTCTAAGTATCAAGACGGGTGACCTTATGGCTATCGGACATAAGGCACGCCTTATGGATGGTAAGACACACTCTAATATCCGCACCATTCGTCCGTTGAAGGATGGTGTTATCGCCGATTTCGAGGCTACGGAGCTTATGCTTCGCGGACTTATCAAGAAGGTAGGTGCTACACGTGGTATGTTTGCGCCATCATTGCGTATGATGATTTGTATCCCTTCGGGCTCTACAAACGTTGAGATTCGTGCCGTGCGTGACTCTGCGCAGCACGCTGGTGGTCGTGAGATCTACCTTATCTTCGAGCCTATGGCAGCAGCGCTTGGTGCTGGTCTCGATGTTGAGGCTCCTGAGGGTAACCTTATCATCGACATTGGTGGTGGTACTTCGGAGATTGCTTGTATCTCGCTCGGTGGTATCGTATGTTCAAAGTCTATCAACGTTGCAGGTGATGTATTTACAAACGATATTCAGAACTACATCCGTCAGCAGCACGGTATTCGTATCGGTGAGCGTACTGCGGAGGATATCAAGTGTGCTATCGGTGCAGCGGTGCCAGAGTTGGAGAACGAGCCTGAGGACTATATCTTCACCGGTTCGAATATGCTAACCAATCTACCACAGACCGTAACCTTGAATTACAGCGAGATTGCATACGCTCTCGATAAGTCGCTTGTTAAGCTTGACAACGCCCTTATGGAGGTGCTCGAGGAGATGCCACCAGAGTTGTACTCTGATGTTGTGAAGAATGGTATCTACCTTGCTGGTGGTGGTGCGCTTATCAAGGGTCTCGACCAGCGCCTATCGAAGAAGTCAGGCTTGCCTGTACATATCGCTGAGGATCCACTACGTGCTATTGCTCGTGGTACTTGCATCGCGCTTAAAAATATCGGCAACTTCTCATTCCTAATGGGTGGCGAGAAGTAGTCTGTTTCCGAGCATTTAGGGTAATAAATTTAATAGAGAGGCTGTCGGCATAGGGTTGTTAGACAGCCTCTTTCTAAACAAGAGAATGTATAGACTTCTTGAATTTATAAAGCGTATATATGTGCTTGTTATCTTCCTCTTTTTGGAGGGTATGGCACTCTTTACCTACGCCACAAGCACGCCATATACCGAGGCTAAGATTCTTGCGCGAACAACTGCCACGGGTGCGGCGATTAGTGGTGCGGTGTCTAACGTAGGACACTTCTTTTCGTTGGCACAGGAGAATCGCGAACTTACGGCGCGTATCGCCGAGCTAAGTGCTGATATTGTGGATGTTGAGCGTATGGAGGATAAAATGGTGATTGATAGTCTCGATCACCGTTTCAGGTATCATCCAGCGCGCGTAGTCTCGATGACAACCAATCGTCCGCAAAACCATATCATCCTCGATCGTGGTTCGCTTGATGGCATTACTAAGGATATGGGTGTTGTGACTCCTCGCAACGAGCTTGTGGGATATGTACTTTCGTGTACGGAGCACTACTCCATCGTGCAGTCGTTGCTCAATACTTCGTTCAATACGGGAGGTTGTCTTGTGGATAATGGTAATGTCTGCGTGATAAGCTGGGATGCAAAGTCGAAGTATCACGTTAATGCTATGGATCTTTCGGTCTACTCCGAGCCTCACGAGGGTATGGCTGTTGAGGTGCGCTCGGAGCGTCTGCCTGCGGGTGTTCTGATTGGTCATATCGAGGAGTTTGAGCTAAACAATACGCAGACGGCATATAGTGCAAAGATTGCTATCGCTGCCAAGATGGCAATGTTGGATAATGTGCTGATTGTGGAGAATGCCCACGCCTCGGAGCTTGATGAGCTTCGCAAAGAGGTGGTTGGCAGGTAAAACATCGTGGCTTAATGTGGACCACGTATAAGTAAAAGATAAGAAAAGAGTAAAAGAGAGATGTTTAAGAGTATACTATATTTTTGGTTGACGCTTGCGCTTCTTTTTGTCCAGATATTTATTCTTGACGAGATTTCGATGTCGTTGTGGCTGCGACCAATGATCTTTCCGCTTATAGTCCTGTTGTTGCCTATTGAGTGGCGTACGATATGGGTTATATTGGTGGCATTGATAGTGGGTGTTGTTATGGATATGGCGCTTGGAGGTGCAGGTTTATATACCTCAACCCTGCTGCCATTGGCTGTTATACGTCGCTGGATATTGTTTCTCACCACACGTCGTAGTGTTGAGGCAGGCGACCAGACATCGCTACTCTCGCGTATGCCATTGCGTCAGGTGATATTGTACGTTGGAGCTATGTTGTTGCTCTATAATGCGATGTTCTTTGTGCTGGAGTCGCTATCTGTGGTTGCGACGATGCAGCTTATAGCGACGATACTATTTAGTACGGTATTGTCGATAATCCTTGCGTGGCCAATTGTTCGACTATTCCTTAAAAAGGTAGCAAGATAATGGACAGGGGATATGTAAGATATAGAGCATTACGCATTGTAGTGCTTGCGGTAGGTGCTTTTATACTTATTCGCTTGTTTTCTATGCAGATACTATCGGATGAGTATGATGCTAAGGCTACGAATAATATCGTACGTACCGAGATAGACTATCCTATGCGTGGCGAGGTGCTGGACCGCAGGGGCGAGTATCTTGTTAAGAGTCGTGTCTGCTACGATGTTATGGTCGTGCACCGCGAGCTTCCGAAAGAGGGTTTCGACACATTGCGCCTTGCTTCGATACTTGAGGTTACGCCAGAGTATTTGCAGAAGCAGCTTACTAAGGCGCGCCAGAGTCCACGTGCCTCGATACTTGTTACGGGCTACCTTTCGCAGGAGAATAAGCTCCTTTTGGATGAGGGTAATTTCGTGGGTTTCCACACCCGCTTCCGTACCGCTCGAGAGTATCCTCGTAAGATTGGTGGTAATTTGCTTGGCTATGTAAGTGAGGTTACGCGCGAGCAGGTTGATAGATGGGACTACTACGACGTAGGTGATTATATCGGTGTTGGTGGCGTGGAGTCGGCATACGAGACATTGCTACGTGGCGAGAAGGGTATTAGCTACCGTATATATGACTCTCACGGTGCTGTGCAGGGCTCGTATAAGGATGGTTACGATGATATTCTTCCTATCAAGGGCGCGCAGCTTACATCGACCATTGATGCCCGCTTGCAGGAGTTTGCCGAGGAGTTGATGGAGGGTAAGATTGGTGCGTTGGTGGCCATAGAGCCTGCTACGGGTGAGATTCTTGCGATGGTCTCATCGCCAAGTTATAACCCCGATTTGATGGTGGGTCGTAACCGTAATAACAACTATGCGGCGATGCTTCACAACCAGCGTCAGCCACAGTTCAACCGTGCTGTTAAGGCTAAGTATCTGCCAGGTTCGACCTTTAAGCTTGTGCAGGGACTTATCGGTTTGCAGGAGGGTGTGTTGCGCTCTTCGCAGAAGTATCCTTGCGAGATGGGCTATCGTTATGGTAAGCGTAAGATGGCGTGCCATGCTCATAACTCTCCGCTCGATTTACGCGATGCAGTAGCGCACTCGTGTAATGCCTACTTCTGCTATGTCTTCCGCGATATGATTACCAACTCGAAGTATGGCTCCGTAAAGGAGGGTGTGCGCGTATGGAACGAGTATGTATATAGCTTTGGCTTTGGTCGTCAGCTTGGTACTGACCTCTATGGCGAGGGTAAAGGCTTTGTGCCAACACCTGAGTTCTACGATAGAACCTATCCGAGTGGTTGGAACTGGGGCTCGGTGCTATCGTGTGCCATTGGTCAGGGTGAGTTGGGATGTACGCCATTGCAGATGGCGAACTTGGCGGCTATCGTAGCCAACCGTGGATACTACTATATTCCACACATTATCAAGCATATCGAGGGTCGTGACTCGATAGATAGAACGTATTATGAGCGCCACTACACGATGGTCGACTCGATAAACTTTGTGCCTGTTGTTGAGGGTATGTGGCGCAGTGTTAACGTGGCGGGTACGTCGGGTAAGGCGCGCCTTGACGGTTGGGATGTGTGTGGTAAGACGGGAACTGCCGAGAACTCGGGAGGTGCCGACCACTCTACCTTCCTCTCGTTTGCACCGAAGGATAATCCTAAGATTGCAATCTCGGTATATGTTGAGCATGGTGGCTTCGGTGCCTCTATCGCCTTGCCTATCGCCTCGCTTATTGAGGAGCTTTATCTAACAGATACCATCCAGCGACCACAGATGGTTGAGGATGTCTTGAATTTCAGACCAAACTATACTCGTAACTACGACCTCAAACAGCAGCGTTACGACGAGAAACGTAAAAGTAAAAAGTAGAGCCTATGTTGTCCGAGTATAATAGAAATAGTCGTAGTAGCAGCCGTTCGCTCTTTGGTAATATCGATATGGTGGCATTGGGCATCTATATCGCTATTGCCATAATAGGTTTGCTATGTATAACGTCGGCTTCGTTTGAGCCAGATACAACCAACTTCTTCTCTACAAGCCACAACTACATAAAGCAGCTTATGTGGATTGGTATCTCGTGGGTTATGGCTACGGTGGTGTTGCTATTGGAGAGACGATTTTTCCATATGTTTGCCTATCCTGCCTATGCTGCGGGTATCTTGTTGTTGCTTGCGGTGTTAGCATTTGGTAAGGAGGTAAATGGTGCTAAGGCGTGGTTTGAGTTGGGTAGCGTGCGCTTGCAGCCTGTGGAGTTTGTAAAGATTGCCACGGCACTGATGATGGCGCGCGTGATGAGCGACTATGCCTTTAATATCAACCGCCTTGTTGACCTTATCAAGGTGGCAGCAATCATTCTTATACCATTTGTTATCATCGTTTTACAGAATGATACGGGTTCAGGATTGGTTTTGGGAGCATTCCTCTTTGTGCTCTATCGTGAGGGTCTGACAAAATATGTCTACTTCCCGGTGTTGTTTACGATAGTTCTGTTTGTCGCAGCGATGATGTTCTCGCCGGTGGTGATATTTGTGGTGTTGCTCATTGTCTTTGTACTATATAGTGTGCTGCGTGTTGGCGAGGTTGCGGGTCACGTGCGCTTTATTGCGGGTGTATTTTTGGTGGCACTGCTTTTTGCGGTGCTTACACCATTGAGTGGCTATGTGGCGTTGATGATTGCTTGCGGTATCTCGGCTGTGGGCTTGGCTGTCGTGGCGTTGAAGACACGTACGATGATGCTTCTTTGGCCGATATTGATGTTTATCTACGCGATGGTCTTTGTGCCAACTACGGACTTTCTCTTCTCGAAGCTTGAGCCACACCAGAAGAATCGAATACTCACCTTTGTAGGCTTGGTCGACGACCCTAAGAATACGGGATATAACGTTAACCAGTCGCAGATTGCCATTGGTTCTGGTGGTCTGTGGGGCAAGGGCTTTATGGAGGGCACGCAGATTAAGTATGACTATGTGCCAGAGAAGCATACCGACTTTATCTTCTGCATCGTAGGCGAGGAGCAGGGTTTTGTGGGCTGTCTTGTTGTTGTGGCTCTATATATAGGTCTGATGTTGAGGCTCATGCGTATGGGAGAGCGAATAAGGGAGCCCTTTGGTAGAATATACTGCTACTCGGTAGCAGCGATATTGCTTATCCACGTAATGGTGAATATGGGTATGACCATAGGTCTGATGCCGGTGATGGGTATCCCGTTGCCACTGATGAGTTATGGCGGCTCGTCGTTCGTAGCCTTTACGCTGCTGATAATGATTGCTATACGCCTCGATGCCTCGACTTCGGAGAGCGATATTTACTCATAATATGCACTTGAAATAATGAAGAATCGAAGATTGATATTTGTTACCAACGATGATAGTTATCTTTCGAAGGGTTTTCGCGCGATGATAAATCTTGCTCGCGAGTTTGGTGATGTTGTAGCCATAGCTCCTGACCGTGTGCAGAGTGGTATGAGTCAGGCTATTACCATCAATACACCACTCTTTTTGCGTACGGTGGAGAAGAGCGAGGGTGTGGAGATATACGCCTTTTCGGGTACTCCTGTCGATTGCGCGAAGTTTGCTTTTGACCACGTCTTTGTGGATAGAAAGGTCGACTTGGTGCTCTCGGGTATTAACCACGGCTCTAATGCAGCGGTGAACGTTATGTACTCGGGTACAATGGGTGCTGCTATCGAGGGTAGCTTCTATGGCGTGCCTTCGATAGGTCTCTCGGTGGATGACCACGATTTAGATGCGGACTTTGAGGGCGCGGTGAAGTATGGTAGAGAGATTATCAGCTCGGTGCTTGATGCAGAGGATCGCCTACCACGCCCGTTGTGTTTGAATGTCAATGTTCCACGCTGCGGTGTTGAGGAGATTCAGGGCGTGCGCCTATGCCGTCAGACGCGCGGTTTCTGGCGCGAGGAGTTCTACGAGCGCGAGGATCCGCATGGTCGCAAATACTTTTGGCTTACGGGAGCATTTCAGAATGCCGAGCCTGAGGCTAAGGATAGCGACGAGTGGGCGTTGGCAAATAAGTATGTCTCGGTTGTGCCTGTGCAGGTGGATATGACCGACTACATGCAACTTAAAAACTTGCAAGGAGTAATTAAATAGCCTATGAGGGTTGTAGAGATACTGATACTCGTCTCGATAGTGATGCAGGTGGTGGCTATTGCCATCGCGCTACACTTGGTCAATAAGACTAAGTATAAGGCGTTGTGGATATGCTGTATCATTGCTCTTGTGATGCTCTGTGTCGACCGTGTTATGCAGTTCAACATCTTCCGTGATGTTGCAGTATCGGATTTAACGCGAGCATGGGTGGGTATTTTGGTGTCGCTAAGTTTCTCTATATGTGTTGTTTGTGCTCGACTTTTAGTTGATCATGTCGACCGTATGGCAAAGCTCCGTCAGATGCTCGAAAATAGGTTTATGACGGCACTGCTAAGGACCGAGGAGCACAGTCGTGCCTCCTTTTCGCGCGAGCTGCACGATGGCTTAGGACCGCTGCTATCCTCGTCGAAGATGTCGCTCTCGGCACTCAACCGTGCCAACCTTAGCGATGGCGAGCGAGAGATTTTGCAGAACACCTCAGCGGTTATTGACGAGGCGATACGCTCGCTACGCGAGATTTCGAATAATCTCTCGCCACATATTCTCAACGACTTTGGCTTAGTGCGTGGTATCAAGCACTTTGTGGATCGCTTGGGTACGGTGCGAGATACAAACATCGAGTTTCGAACAACGCTCAAGGAGGAGCGCTTTGACTCCAATATCGAGGTTATTTTGTATCGTGTGACGTGCGAGCTTATAAACAACTCGTTGAAGCATGCCGAGGCTACCGAAATATCGATTTGCCTAAGCCAAGAGCGCGATATGCTTGTTATTGACTATAGCGATAATGGCAAGGGCTTTACATATAGCGAGGAGGAGAGCAATGGTATGGGTTTGTCGAATATACGCTCGCGCATCTCGTCGCTAAATGGCAAGTTCGAGATTACAAGTGGCAAGGGTCAGGGTATGAGGGCGAAGATTGCGGTATCGCCAAGTGGTGCCAATTTGCATCTTACGCCGAGTGACCTTCGCGAGCTTCGTAGTATAGGCGATAATAATAAAAGACGAAGAAATGGAAAACAGAGAGATTAAGATAGCGCTTGTTGATGACCATACGCTCTTTCGTACAGGTTTGAAGGGTCTGCTTTCACAGCGCGAGGACTTCAAAATTGTTGCCGATGTAGGTAGTGGCAAGGAGTTCTTGAAATTGCTCCCAGAGTTGGACGTGGATGTGGTATTTATGGATATCGCTATGCCAGAGATGGATGGCGCGGAGACCACACGCGAGGCATTGAAGCTAAAACCCGATATGCGTGTTATCACGCTGTCGATGTTTGGCGACGACCACTACTACTCGCTTATGGTGCAGAGCGGTGCCTCGGGCTTTCTTTTGAAGGACTCCGATATTGAGGAGGTCTACGCCGCGGTGGATGCCGTGGTTGCGAGTGATAACTATTTTAGTGCTATATTGTACGGCTCGTTGGTGCGCAATATGAGTCGAATTGAGACATCGGTGGTCGATGATGAGGATGCCCTCTCGGAGCGCGAGATAGAGATTTTGGTTGAGGTTTGCGCAGGTCTCTCGAATCAAGAGATTGCCGACAAACTCTTTATCTCGAAGCGTACGGTGGATAAGCACCGCGCCAATATCCTCGAAAAGACAGGGTGCAAAAATACCGCAAACCTTGTGGTCTACGCCATTAAGAATCACTTGGTAGAGATATAAAATCTATTTAACTGAAAAGTGAAAACTGAGAACTGAAAAGTATGGTGTCTGCGACGCTATTAAAAGTGAAAAGTGAAAAGTGAAAAGTGTGGTGCGCTTCGCGCGAATTATTATGAATATGCGTCGCAGACACCTTACTTTTCAATTTTCACCTTTCACCTTTCAGTTCGTTATAATCCGCGGCGCTTTATTGCCCACGCCAGAGTGGTGTAGAGACCATCTACTGCGGGGCGTAGTGATGCTGGTAGGGCGTTGAGGAATTTAAGCCTAAAGAGTTGGCGTTTAGAGCGTTTGGTGTAGCCAAAGTCTCTAATCGCCTTTTTTGCATCCTCCGTGCCACCGCGTACCGACTGCGTTATAGCCTTGCCAATGCCTATGCGGGCGATATACTCGTTAAGCGCATCATCTTGCTTGGGGTTGTATAGTTCTGCGATGGTGTGTAGGCTACCCTCAGAGCGGTATATCGCTGCCGAGCGGTTGGCTGCCGAGCGTGAGTAGCGTACAAGGGAGAGTGGCGAGTAGACAAATTGTGCTTTCTGCTGCGCCATCCTAACCCAGAGCCACTGGTCCTCGCCTATACGCATACCCTCAGGGAAACCATCGCATCTTAGTACCGTGCTACGACGTAGTGTTGCCGTGGATGGAATAATAGGGTAGCGACCCATAAGTGCCTCATTTGCAGGGTTGATATAACCCTCTGCTGTTGGCACAGATGCGCGTGTATGGCTGTCGCCGTTTACTATGTCGAAAGCCGTAGAGTAGGCATCGCAATCGGGGTAGTACTCCATAAGTCGGCATACCTCGGCAATATAGTTCGAAAGCCACCAATCGTCGGCATCCAGAAGGGCAATATACTCGCCCTTGGCCTCCTCGATACCTCTATTTCGGGCAGCGCTAACGCCTTGATTTCTCTGGCTTATATACCTTATGTTTGCCTCTGGGTGACGCTTAATAAACTCCTTTACCACGGCCTCGGAGTTATCGGTAGAGCCATCGTTGACAACGATAATTTCGCCTACCGCAAGGCTCTGCTCCACAACCGAGAGCAGGGTGCGCTCAACCTCCGCCTCTTTATTGTATAAAGGTATGACAACGCTTATACTCTCCGATGCTCGGCTCTTGATGCCCTTGCCAAACCACAACACCTCGGGTGCGTGGTTAAGGCGTTTATCCTCTGGCAACCACTTCTGTATATCGCCATAGTGGCTGCGTAGGTAGACCTCCAAATTCGAGGGTGCCATAACCTCAAAATCGCCAAATCGGCGAGGTTCGAGGTTGTTAATAGCCTTCACCGAAATCATATCCTTAGGCATACGCACGATATTGTAGCGCGTAGCCGAAGTGTTGTTATAGCGTGTAAGTTCGCTATTTAATTTATTGTATATCTGCTCTTTGGATAGCACTGTGCTTACTGCACGAATAGCCAGGCACGACAAAAAACTCTTGGGAAAGACTACGCCATTGTTGGCTTTGCCCAACCAGCGCCAGAGCCACACGCTCTTTGCCATAAAGCAGTTTATCCAGAAGCCTACGCGCCTGCGCTGACGACGGGCAAGTGCCTCGTCATCGGGGATAAGGTCGTAGGGAAAGATGTCGATATATACGCCCTCGGCGATAGGTAGCCCTACCCACTCGCTCTCCACAAAGCGAGTGCCTACCTTGCGCACCTTAGCAAAGTAGAACGGGGTATCCTTTTCGGTAGTAAACTCCTGCAACACATATTGCTTATCAAGAAGTGCTGGTGCCTCACGTAGGAAACGCTCATAATTTTCGCGCGTCATACCGAGGTCTATATCATCGTCCCAGGGTACTATGTCATCAAAAAAGTGGCTTCCGATAGCTGTTCCGCCCTGTATAAAGTAGGGGATGCCCGCAACCTCGCATACGCGCACAACCTCGCGTAGAGTCTCTTTGAGCTCGCCGTGCAGATGTCGTAATATGTCGCTATTATATTTCATTACATATTGTGTATTAGTAGGTTGCAGCCGCGAATATCGCTACCTGCAATGCGCCCTTCGATGATGAATCCGCCATCCTCCACCACTCTACCTATATCCTGAGTCTGTATAAAGGCGCATGACGATAGGTTGGCAAGGTCGATAATATCAATACCGCCGCGCATACCGTTTGGAGCGTGGTCGAATGGGTCATTCACATCGCGCACTAAGACCCTCATCCAGCGTGGCGTGTAGAATAGACCTTCACCCTTAGAGTATGCCTGCGAGGTGAGCTCTGCCATACCATACTCCGAGTGTATAGCCTCCACACCAAAGCCCTCGCATAGGATTTTGTGTAGTTGGCTCTTCGATAGCTCCTCGCGTCGTCCCTTCATACCGCCCGTCTCCATGATGATGGTGTCCTTCAATTTAGGGGCATACTGCTCCGCAACGTCCCAAAGGGCATAGCTTACGCCAAGCAGAATTTTAGGCTTAGGGTCGTGCTCTATATCATGTATAAGTTGCTCGTAATTATTGAGATAGAAGCCTCCCGAGCCACACTCTTTAATCAGCGTGTCGACCATATAAACCAACGACGAGCCCTCGCGTTCAAGGTAGTTCGGAAGTAGACCGTAGATGCTCCAATTCTTTGGCTCGCCGTAGAACTCCTTAAAGGCGCGGGTAAATGCCTCGCGGTAGAGCTCCAACGATGCCATTAAGTGGCGTGAGGGCACAGTAGAGCCGGTGTTGCTTGAGGTGAAGACGATCTCTGGTGCACTCTTACCGCAATATACATCGCTACTCTTGAATAGCTCGATAGGAAGAAATGGTATATCTTCGATGCGCACAATCTGTGTAGGGTCGATAGCCATCAACTCCAAATATCTGCGGTATGGCTCGCAATGCACCGCCTGACAACGAAACAACTCCAGGGCGCAACGTGCGAATTGCTCCTCGCTCTCTATGTTAAATATGCGTTCTGCGTTAATCATAACTATACATTATTTTACAAAAATAGGCTTTTTATTCCTAAAAAACAATAGGTGTGCTCATAAGCGTGGCTAAGATGAAAATAAAGCGTTATATTTGCACCTTGAAAGGTCTCTTGTTGAGGGCTCTTTTGGAAGATGTGAAATAGAGTTAATCGGTATATAATTATGTCATTTATGAAGAGTGTAAAATTGTTGTTGGCGGCGGTTGTTGCCTTGCTTGTCGGATGTGAGACGATGTCGACTACAACAGATAATGGAGTGCCTGTGCTTTTACTTGATACTCAGCAGTTGCGTGTTAATGGCGGTGGTGGCGAGATTCCTATCTTCTATGCTGTTCAAAATGGCGTACCAGGTCTTCGTCCAACAGCAAAGTGTGGCGCGGAGTGGATTTCGGTTAAGGAGATTACAAAGGATACTATTATGCTCATTGTCGAGGAGAGTAATCTCGACGAGGAGCGCTTAGGCTTTGTGACCGTATCCTATGAGGGTATAGAGAAGTCGTTGAGGGTGACAGTTTTGCAGAATAAGCAGTTGCTCAATAAGTTCAGTTTAGAGGCGTTGGATGTAACACAGAATAGCTGCTCGATAAGATATGCCCCTAAGGTTGCGGGTGTTCAATATATGGCAAACATTATTGATTCAGAGTATTTTAAGCAGTCTGGTATTACAGATATGAGTCTCTTTATTGAGACAGAAATGGAGAGCTATCGTACCTTGGCGAACCAGAATGGTCATACGTTGCAGTCGCTGATGATGGAGGCTATATCACCACAACTTATATATACCGAGGAGGTGGTTAGAAGCTTTAATAAGATGCGGCCGGGAGCAACATACGTGGCTTATGCCTATGGTGTCGAGTTCGATGGCGATAACTATACGGTCACTGTTCCGCTACATCAAATCTCAGTGCAGTTGCCAATGTCGCAGATGTACGATGTCACATTTAATATTTCGGCGCAGATTGCCTCAAGCGGTGTAGCAAGTGTGGCTATCTCGCCTGTGAATTGGAAAAATTATTATGCTGTAAATATTATTCCTGACACATCGCTATACTACGTTCAGGATGGTGAAAATATAAGTGAAAACACACTCAGAGCATTGGGTAACGACTTTTATAAGCGAGCACGTCAAGCCATGCAGGGGGGTATTACTGCCGAGGCCTTTCTTCGAAGTAGTTGTTATGTGGGCTCACAGATGATTAATATGTCGGTTAATGGTGGCACTAAATATATGGTTGTAGTGTTCGCTGTTGAGTCTGAGGATGGCGGAATCCCTACGATGTGCTCGATGCCAACATTGGCATATTTGTAGCGTTGTAAAGGGTCTGTTTGTGGCGCGTTAGCGGTGCTTAATGTGTTGATATTTGGATAATAAGTTTGCAGAATAAATATTTTTATCTATCTTTGCAGCCCGTATCAACCTCTTATATAGGGCGGAGGCTCAATTTGTAGAGATACAAGGATTAGCATCGAGGGTGGTGCTATGGTAGAGTCGCCGCAGCGATAATGTTGAACGATAAACATTTAATTTTGTTGCAACAATGAACAAGGATCAGTTGATCAGACTCGTAAACGAGCAGATGTGGACTAAGGGTGAGAACGATGTACCTCAGTTCGGCGCAGGTGATACAATCACCGTAACTTATCGTATTG
>JAEIGA010012749.1_pt1 | contig 12774 bp, 14 predicted proteins | sample 9270691 | NCBI WGS metagenome assembly JAEIGA01 (sample SAMN17057246, study PRJNA624740) | gut metagenome | biome: biome; isolation source: fecal sample | host: Bos grunniens | place: China: Xizang | collected 2019 | reverse complement strand
CACTAAGTTCCAGCCACCGTCTTGTCGCTTTTCTGCTGTTATAATCTGCCAGCCATCAATGCCGCAGTTGAACAGTCTTTTTGCGATGTCTTCTAGTTCGTTACTCATTTAGTAACCTCCTTAGTTTTAATTGCATGTCCTGGTGGCCACCTTTTCATGCTTTCAGCCGGTGCAGGAGTTGAATCTGCGGACCGTTCCGGCTACCCAACGATGCAGCGAATTACTACAAACCCTGCCACCGTTAGCAAAATGCCCAGGCTTATGAAGTCTTCTGTATCCCACTGCCAGCCTGTGCGCTTCTCCCACTTGTTTGGTCCTTTCTGGACTGCCCGATGTATCTTTTTCATTCCGTTTCCCCTCGGTTAAAAAAAAGAAGCCCGCTTACTGCTGTGTTGTAAGCGGGCGGTGTTTACTTCTTTCGAAGTCATCGCGGAAAGCGATGAACTAACACAGCAAGAGTTCGTCGCTCTCTATCTGTGCTAAGAATAAAGGGTAAAATTGAAAATGTCAAGTTAATTCTTTATTCTTAGCAAACTTTTTTTTCTTTCTGTCTCTGGAGCTTAGTATAAACGGCTTCTGACAGAAAGCAAGATTTTTTTTGTCCTCTTGCATAATTTTTTGAATTGTTCTAACTTCTGTCCCTGGGTGGGAAATATAACAATTTGTAATTGCGAGGTATTTCCCATGACTCCTTCGAGCCCTTCTTACCAATCATTACAAAAACGTAAAGCCTATTTCATTCCTCTTTGCTGTGCTGGAAAAATTACCGAGCGCGAATGCGCAGAAATTCTGGGCATGCATTATGTATCGGTGCACGATCTAAAAAAGCGTTATAAAGCCCTGGGGCCGTCTGTCTTTGTGAACGGCCACAAAGGGCTGCAATATCAAAAAAAGAAATATTCCGATGAATTTCGCGCTGAAATTGTCCGGCTGTATACTCAGTTCTGGACCGACGCTCCCTTTGCGACTTTCCAGGAGGGGCTTGCGCTGTACCATGGGATTGTGGTTCCTTATATGGCTCTAAGAAACATCCTGCTGGCTGCCGGGTTCAAACCTCCGCGTTCCTGGTCTACTAAGGAAAAGGCCGAGCATAAAGCTCGCGACGAAAGGCCGCGGGAGGGTGAGCTTGTTCAAATGGACGCCTCTTGCCATGATTGGTTTATGTCTGGAAATTATGAAACGATCCACGGCGGGGTGGATGACGCCTCGCACCGGATTGTCGGTCTGTACATGTGCCTTAATGAGTGCCGTCTGGGCTATAATGAAGTGCTCCGGCAAACCTGGACGCGGTACGGAGTTCCGCAGGCTTACTATATCGACCGGCATTCGTCCTTTGTCCGCTCGTCTCGTCGTAAAAATAAAACGCTGGATGAACGCCTGGACTACGCGAAAAATGAAAGCACGCATTTTAATGATTTAATGACCGAGCTAAACGTCCAGGTTATCCTCGCTTTGTCTCCGCAGGGCAAGGGCCGCATTGAGCGCCTCTGGCAGACTCTGCAGGGAAAGCTCCCTTATGTTTTCCGCTTCCTGGGCATTCAAACAATCGACGCCGCGAATGCATTTTTGTCTTCCTGGGTGGATTCGTTTAATGATCGCTTTGCGGTGCCTCCGCGGGAAAGTGTGAAAGCCTGGCGACCGCTCCCTTCTGGCTTTAACCTGGACTATAAGTTGTCTTTGAAGTTTTCATGTCGCACCGATTCTCTGGGCTTCTTTACTTTCCATGAATGCGATTTTCGCCTCCTGGCTCCGGCGCGGTCCTACAAATCGTTCGAGCTCTGTCTGTCTGAACGATTCGGTATTCGGGCCTTTATGGCCGGCAAATGGTACGACGTGGAACTTGCCGAGGGTCTCGTCCAGGATGTTCGGGGTGATAGAATGCCAAAGGTTGAGAAGGACCTTATTGCTCGCTTCCTGTTGAAAGACTTGAGGGCGGATTATGCTTAGTTCTGGTCCGTGTCTCCTTCTGGTTTCAGTTCTGTCTGAACCGGTTTATAAATAAATCTCTTATAAAACCTTTGAAACCATCGGCGGCGATGAACAATGCACCGGCTTCCTGCATAAACGCGAACGTCAAGGATTGCCGGGTGCATGTCTTTCTTTTTGCATACAATGTATTGCTCAGTCGTGAAGGTTTCCACGTTGCCGTTAATGTTTTTAACTCTTACTGTCATTTTGCTTCCTTTGCGCTTTGTTTAAGCTGTGCGCTTCCAGCAATACTGTACGATGTATGGAGGCATGTTATCATGTGATTGTCCTCCACCTGTATCTGAGTTTGTACCACTTGCTGTTACTCTATGAGTATGATTTTGTGATTCAGTTTCCGAATTAAATGCTGTACTATTGTCTGTTTTTCCGTAAATGTAAGAGGCAGGTAATGAATGGGTATGTGCAACATCTAAAGAAATTTTTGCTTTATTGTTACCACCACCAAGTCCTTGCAAATCTCCCGCTGACCATGTTACTGAAAAATTGCCAGTAGGACTTACAACTTGACTAGATTGTACTACATTAAATGTACCCGTTGAGTTTCCGCTCATTCCTCCCGTAGTTCCACTATGTCTAATTCCTGCGGTTGTTACAGTTCCACTCGATGAAGTGTTGCCTAAGTTGATTGTGTGTGAGTGTGCTCCTACACTATGAACATGCCCTCTGTTATTAGTTTCACTTGTTACGGCTGAACCTGTAAAAGTATGAGTATGTGATGGTATTTGATTAGTTGTAAGGGTTACAGTTGCACTTCCTCCGGTGCTACCCTGCGAGTAGGTGTCTCCGGCTGCGAGTATGAACTTGTCCTTTATCTGCTCCCATGTTCCGCCACCAAATGTAACGGCTGGATTTTCGTTTACGCTGGTCCAATAAAGCGAGCCTACTGGATGTGCGGCCAGAGCTGCGTCTGCTTTAAGTTTGTTCAATGCAGCGAGGAGCTGGTTGTTCAGCGTTGCGTCTGGTGAAATATTGAAGTTATCCAGGACGGTGTTAATTTCCTTTTTGATTGAGCCGGTGTCGGCGTTTAATCTTGTAATTCCTGCTGTGGCTCCGTGAAATAAATAATTAGCCCATTCAGCTGGGAATGTGTCAGCTGGCACCATTCCGAGTGCGTACTTTGCGCTTTCGGTGCTTCCTCCTGGTGGAGTCTTTGTTCCGTTATTTGCGAATGACGGGAAGTTTGCATATGCTGATCCGTTTGGTACCATGGCTTGTCTCCTATTCTTCTTCTGGGTATGAATAAATTATCACCTGCGGGCTTGTCGCAATTCTTAGAAAAAGCTGCGATAAAATCCACAAGTTCTGAAATCCTATGTATCTTTCAAAGGTTACTTCAATGTCTTTGTCTTCGTTCCACTCGATTGTGTACTCGCTGTCAATTAATCGGGCGATCTGGTCCACCGCGTAAAGTGTTACGCCGTAGCGCTTTACGTATGCGACCTTATCTAAGAAGGTTCTGTAAAGGCCCAGGTTCATGTATCCGGTCTGGCTCTCCCTCGTTGTGGAAAGTCTACCACCGACTTCTGATCCCACTTCTGAAAAACCGATTAATGGGTTTTGTTCAAATGGCAGGCTCCAAAATAAAAAGAGGTTTGATTCGTCTGAGAAACCTTCGGGAACCAGCGGGCGCGGGTAGCCTACAATTCTTCCAATATTTTCGAGCTCGGTTTCCTCCGCTGTCTGTATTGAAAGGTTGTATAAGTATTCCTCGATTAATTTCGCACCTGTCATGTCGTCCTCGATTGCCGCCTTTGCTGCGTTTACAATCGGGCCGGTCATTTGCTTCGGCAGGTATTTACTTTGCTCTATCATGTTATCTCCTGCACGTCGATTGTTTCATCAATTACTCGCGGTATCGAGTTTGCTGGGACTTCTATAATGTTTCCCCAGGTCTCGCCGTCGGTGCTCACTTCTGTGTATGCTACGGTGGTGTAAGTGCAGCCGTCAAATGGCACCGATGTTACAAGGCTTGTTATTCCCTGGCCGATTACCCATTCAGCGCTGGACTTTATCAAATCCTTTTTAAGCTGGTTTGTGATCTGGTCTCCGGTTTCAGCTCCCTTCTGAATGTAAATCTTTACGTGTACCAGCGTTTCTTCTGCTGTGTCGTATTTAATCGGGATAATCTGACCGCTTGCTGTTGTGTAGTCCTGGGTCCAGGCTGTCTTCGCAGTTCCTGGGACGCTTGCTGTGTTTGTTGTGTTAAACAAGTTCTCAACCTCCGGGATCATGTCTCCTGGGTAGATTGAGTCTGCCGGAATAATTACCGGGCCTACTTCCTCTGCTTCAAATGCAACGTCGCCGGTCTGGCCTGCTGCAATATTTACGGCCGCTGCATTTGTGAAAGTTACGCCGTCGTAAATAAACGAGGTGCCTCTGGCCGCCAGGTCGATAGCGTCGTCTCCGGCTGTGAAGGTAACAGTTACGGTAGTCTTGCTTCCAGTTGGGTCGCCGATGTTCTGTGTCGGTGCGCTCATGTATTTTGCGTAAGTCTCGGCGAGCTTTTCGCTTGAGCCGTTAATAACAATGTATGCCGTTCTCGGATAGATTTCGATGTCTCCGGGAAGGGTGAGGTTGCCGTCTACGTTGTAATTGAAATAAACGCGGGCGTGGTTAATTCCTGTTAATTCCTCCAGGGCGATTTTTACGCCGTCCAACGAATACGGGATTGTCTGGCCTTTGAGAATTCTTCGGCGCAGGCTGTCTGTTGTCTCAGCGGCGTTTCCTGGTACGCTCGATACCAAGTTCTCTACGCTTTCAAGGTTTGCGATTTCTGTATCAAAACTTGCAACCTCTCCGGTCAAAACTACCACCGGTCCGATCGTGTCGGCTACGGTGTCGAGGGTCTGTGTGTGGCCTGCCGGGATTATTGCTTCGGCTTGCGTTACAAAGTTCATGTTTTCAAATGGTGCTTTTGTTCCCGCTGGCACTGTACATGGTCCGTCTTCGCTCGCGGTTACTGTCAGTTTCAATGTAGAGTAGCTTCCTGGGTTTCGTGTAATGGCCGCAATCGGCAGCAGGTTTTCTATCTGCTGTTCGTCTGCAAGTTCAATATTAAAACTGTCTTTAGCCTTTGAGAGCGCTGCGTCGTTGTCTGCGAAACGTTCGCCGTCTCCAAGGGCCAGGAGGTATAATGCGTTGCCGTAGTTTTTATTAAGCTGGATGATGTTTCCGTCTTTGTCGGTTACGTTGTTTTCCTGGAGGAGCTCATTAATCTTATCAATAATTAAATCAGCGTGCTCTGCTGCTGTTTTTGGCTCCCATGTTATGTCTCCTATTTTAAATGACATCTGTTTCCTCCTGCTGCAGCTTTCCTATCTTCATAGTCAGTTTGTCACCTTCGATGTCGTATTCGGGGTAGTAGTCGTCCTTGCCTACGTTCAGCAGGCTTTCGCGGACGTAAAAATCCAAAACACCGAAGGTAATTTTGCCAGTTAAAAAATCGGTCCATGGCACGCCTGCCTCGGGCAATTGCGGCACAGTGCCGGTGATCAGAAATCCCGCAATTGTCGCGCACTGCAGGTCTTCTTTGTCGTCCTTGATTATTGGTACGTTTCCGTTCTGGACGTCGCAGTCCCAGCTTACGCCTGCGTCTGTGATGTCCTCTGCGTTCATTTTCAAATCCATGTTATGCTCCCTTTCCATGCTTTACTTTGTCACTTTCAATGTTTGAGAAATCCTCTTTATTTACAATCGTTGCAAGTATCGTAGCTATTCCGGCTTTGTAAGCAGCGCCTCCGTCCTGGGCTGCAGTTGGTGCGTTCTGCAAAGCATTAATAATTGTGTCTACGCGGGTTGTAAGGTAGCCGAGCTGTGTTTTTAATTCTGGGCCAATTACTACGCCACCGTTGTCGTCTCCATCAAGTGTTAGCACATCTTCTGTGGTAATTGCCATTTTACCTTTTTCTACTTCTACCTTTACCTTCGCGTCGTCGTTAAAAACGCAGAGCGGGATTGCCTTGAGGGTTTCTCTGGTGTAATGTAGAAAGGCCGTTGTTTCGCTTGCACTGGTGACTTCTTCAACCTTCGGGATGTAATCCTTAAGACCGAGCAACAGCACCTTGTCTCCCTTCTTATAGTCAAACTTAATTGAAAAGCCGCCACCGGCAATGGTGAGCACCTCGACGTTTGTTGTAACTGTTGCCGGTAGTGTTTTTCCATCCAGGGTCTTCAGCTGCTTTGCGTGCGTAACGTCTATGGTGTCGTCTGCGTTAACCTTCTTTATAAAGCCGTAATCGATGATGTAATGGCTCGCCAGGATTGATTCGATGAGGTTTCGTTCTGTCAGCTTCTCTTGTAAAAATATGCTATTTCCCATTGTCTTATCCCTTCGGTCCCTGTACCGTCATGCTGTTTACGCTGCCGCAGGTTCCAAAATGAAACGATAGCCCGGTGACCTGGATTGTCTGTGTCTTGCCGGATTCTACCACTTTAAAATTTCTAATATAAACTCTTGAAGGAATTATTAGTTTGTCGAACATCTGAAGGTCTGGCATCCATGGTCCGGTTGCTGTGGTGTAGTATGTACCGTCTGAGCCTCCGGTGTTTGGTTGTGGCGGAGCGCTCAAGTATTCCATTATTTTAATTCCTGCAAAATCTCCGGAGGCCAGGCATTCGGCATATAAAGTTGTGCTGCGTACAAATAAAACGAGATTTTCTTCGCCGTATCGTTCTTCAAGCGCTTTTAATGCTCCGCGGGCCGAGCCATCGTATTTAAATGGTTCTTTTAATATAAGCGTACCGGCTGTTGTTCCTGGCTTGACTTGGGTGAGTCCTAGCTTTCCCTGGATCGCTTTTAATATTTCAATAAGGCTAGTTCCTGCATCGTAGTTCAGCTGTACTGTCGCGTCGAGCCAGTCCTGCATATTTCCTACTTGGCACTGTATTACTGTGCGACCGTCTGGTCCTGGAGCTTCCTGGTACATGGTGAGAATAGTTGCATTAATCGTTACCATGTTTCCTTCGTAGCCAGCTTCTATTTCTATCTCTGCGTATTGTTCAGTCTGCAGATCAAAGTATAAATTCTTTACTGTAATGTTAAGGTCTTTTAAAAATCCTTTAGCGGTGTAAGTTCCATTAATTTCTATGTCTGGCTTACGGCCGTGCTTCGGGCAGCGTATTATTTTCTTGCTTCCTGCGGAGGTGTAAAAAGTGAGATTGATTATTCTGTTAAACTTATTAAGGTTTAAAGCCATGTTAAAATATAAAGCTCCGTTAAAAATAATGAATTAAAATCTATTACCGGCAGCGCTGTCTCAAAAATCAAACCGTAGTTTTTTGCTTCGCTCCAGCTTGTCACGTTTGGTAAGACTCCGGCCTGGCGGACTTCGCCATCGGGAAGTGTTACCCATACGTTCCAGCGGCCGTTAAGCCATTTGAAGTGAAAAGAAAAAACGCCAGCCTGGGCGCTGCATGAGAATTCAAAATTTTCAGAGACCTCTCCGTTCGGAAATGGTACGCGCTCTTTGATTTTTACTGTTTGCATATTTTTATAGTCATTTTTTCATCGCTCCTGTATTGGTCTTCTTACTACGTGGTTTTAATCGACGCTTTACGAGTAATCAAGAAGGCCTCTAGGATTGCACACAGCGCGTTAAAAAAAAGTTTTTGAGTAATTTGACGACCACTTTCAAAATGGCCGGATTTGGCCCTAGGATTGCTCACGTTGCGTCGGGGCCTTTTTGTTAGTCTTGTATTTGGGCAATTTTGGGCTATTTTTGCCTTGTTTTCTGGTTATTAAGTCTTTTTAGGTAAATCTTAAAAAATTACTTAATCAACACACGACGAGTGCTTTTTACCTAACATTCGTTAGTAATTTTTACTAACTGTCGTTAGTTAGTAAACTGTTATAAGTGTATAACTTGCACTAACAGTCGTTAGTAAATCTTGTATAACTTTTACTAACATTCGTTAGTCAATTTTAAGCTGTTTGTTCTGTAGTCTCGGCAGCAGTGACTCCGAGGTCTACTGCAGCTCCAAGTGTGGAGCCTATAACCGGAATTGATTTTTTTAGTTTGTTTACGTCGCCTGTTGCATTCTCTGCAAAGTTGAGCGCCGTAGTATCCATGACGTTGATTTCCTTGAGGGTCATTGTAAATGGGGTAGCGTTTGCACTGTCTTTTTGCTGGGCTGTCTGCAGGTCCTTAATTACGACGCGTGGATAAATTTTCGAGTCTCCGTCTTTGAACCACAAGACCGCGCCTTTCTTAAACCATCCCCATAAAATCTGTGTATGCAGCATTACGTAAGGCTGGAAATAATTAGAAGGTTCAAGTCGTGGAATTCCTTTTATATAGCCGCTAAGCTGCCAGGTTGTACTTCCTGGTGCTACGTTGTCGCTTATAAACTTTTTAGCGTCCATTGCGATTACCAGACTTTCTGAGACCTCGGCGGACGCACGCTGCTGGTTTGTTTCTACATCAAGCGGGATTCCGTATGTCGCTCCCTGGGTCGGGTCCACGTTGATCAGCGTTGGTGTTGTGATCAGCGTTTTCGCCAGTGCGAGAGCTTTGCGATTTCCTTCAATAATTTTAAGCGTGAGTCCGTCCATTTCGTTTCCTCTGTGTTTATAGTTCCTCTGCAATAAATACGGGCAGTTCTACTCTGTTGCCGTCTTCGTTTATTGCGGGAGCTGTTTGTCCTGTGTAATAGATTGTTATTGGCGTCGCGTTTATTACCTCGTCGCCTTCTATCCACAATTTTCTGGTCTGCATTTTTTCACTGTAAATGTAAAGTTTTTTTGAATACAAATAAGTTGAACCATGCGCACCGGAAAATTGCACGATGTAGTCCATTCCTGGTCCGTCAATTGCGCTGTATTCAATTGAGAAGAAGCCATCCCTAATTCTTATTTTTTTACCAGGCTCTGGCATTGTTGAGTCTGGGTAATTTGTTAAATAATTCATTAGGTCTACTTCGGTGTACTCTGGTCCTTCTGCAAAGCAGCAGAATGCCAGGAATAAAAATAAAAGCGTTATTATTGCATGTCTTTTCATTTAATGCCTCCGCTTCTATTTTATCCTACCTTACACCGCTCATCAATTGCATGCGTCGCGAGCTCTCGTTCATGAGTTCCAGCAGGCCTTCCTGGGTTCCTCGGTATGCCTGCTGGCGTAGAACTTGCGGCATGTCGTTTCCTCCGCTAATATTGAAGGTCTGATTGATTGTGTACTCTCCGGCGCTTACTACTGTGTGGTTCTGTGGCACAAATGCTCGCGCAAGGTCTCCGAGGTTCCGGGCCGCGATTACCCAATCGTCCGGGGCTACCTGGGTGACGGTTCCATCCGGGCGTATGATTCCGTCCTTAACAGCGCCTGCAAATTTAAATTCATTTCCTATGAGTTCTTTCTTTGCATACTTGTCAAAGTCTTTTTGAAGGTCTGCAGGTAACTCGCTATAAGGAATTGATTTAAACATTCCGTATCCCATTTTGGCTTTGTAGTCACGGATTGCTTTTTCTGCAGCTTGCTTATCATGTTCTCCCTTGGCCCATTCTGATTCGGACACCGTATCGACTAGCTGCTTTGTCGGGGTTACGACGGCACTTTCGAAAGCCTGGCCGGCTCCTTCCTTGACCTCCTGTATGTCTCCTGTAATGGCTCCATGTACAATTTTTTTGTTTCCTTCTGCCGTGCCCTTTATTGAGTCTGTCAGTACCTGGGCGGCTTTTTTTGCGCCTTCCTGGACTTCTGGGTCTGTCACAAAATCCACAAACTTATCAGCAAGCTTTCCGACTCCTTCTGAAACCGTTTTGATTCCTTGTGCGATTTCGTCTCCGTGCTCATCTATCCAGTCATTAATGCTTTTTACGTATCCGGTGAGCTGGTCCGCTACTTCGCTTCCTAGGAGCTTGCTCATGCTTTCTGAGGCCTGCTTCAATAAGCGCACCTCTGTCATGAAGTCCTGCGCGTTTGCATTTGTCTCGCTGTTTGTGTATACGCGATTACCGGCTTCTCCGAGCGCCTGGTCGATTGTCATGCCTCGGCGCTCTATATCAATAAATAACTGCATTCCCTCGGTTCCGAGGATGTCTTTTAATATCTGTTGTACCTGGGTTTTGTCAGCTCCGCCTGCGAGCGCATCGTGTGCGTAGCGGTATACTTCCTTCATGAGCTCGTCTGGGGAAAGGTTCAGCAGTTTTTCTATGTCGATGTCTGCTGTTACGATTCCCAATTCTCCGAGCTTCTTCGCAAAGTCTCCCAGGCCGCTGCCGTCTATCTGCATGCGCTGCAATACTTCAGCGACCTTGCTCATTGAGTTTACCAGGCCGTTTGCGTCTACTCCGGCAATCTTGGCCGTTGCTTTCCATAATTCGAGGGTCTCGGTGCTTACTCCGATTTGTTCTGCAAGTTTTCCGACCTGGCTTTCTACGGCGCCTGTTGCGATTGCGGTTCCTGCAAGGACTACGGCCGCGTTCCTGGCGCTTCCGATCAGCTTGTTAAATGAATTACCGACACCGTCTATCAGCCGGTTGCCGGTCTCGAATGAGTTTTTGTCTATGTTTAATCCAAGCGATACAAAAAAACCGCCGATGTCATTCCTTGGCATATATTTCCTCGATTTCGTTTTTTGCCCATAAACAAGAGAGCCCGGCGAGCATGTCTTCTAAGTCGACGGGCTTCCTTGCGTACTCGCGGTTAAAGTTGTAATAAAGCCAGAGGTACCCATTCGGGCAGAGCCGCTTGAGCGTCCTCTCGGCCTGCATCTCTTTTATTCCGCTTTGGCGGCTGCTGCTTCGGGCTTCGAGAGCCGCACATATTTTTTTAGGATGTACCCGTACAAACTGTCAGAAATTGCCATTAATGCCAGAGGGTCCTTCTCAAATAATGGGATTCCGTCGAAGTTGTCATCCAGGTTGTTCATGCAGAATTTCTCTTGCTCTCCATTCGGGCAAGTGACTTCTACCTTCTTTCCTGTAATGCAAACCCGCATTAAGTGCAGTTTGTTCTCGAATGTCGGCGCGTTTATCACGCGGCAAATTTCGAGCGTGTTTGCCGTGTTTATTCCATCTGGAAAGGTTACGCTGAACAGCGAGACGTAACTCTTGCCGTCCAGCTCCCTGTTGACTCTGTCGATTTCCTCTTTGTAAATCGAACGATCAAGTGTTAGTGCTTTCATTTCCTAACTCCTATTCGTCTGCATCTGAGTCTGCGTAGTTCCAGACTACCTGGTAATCTGCAGCGTCGTTGCCCTGGATGTTCAAAGGTGGGCAGCTTCTTACTGTACAAGCGACAAAGGTCATACCTTCTGTCTTGCCGTTGATTTCCTGGGTGATTCGGATTGTACCGCCTACGCTGTCTCCGGCCTTCTTCAAGAAGTTTGCAATCTTTACCATGTCGCCTGCAGCTCCGGTCTTTGTTACGTTGAATGTCAACGAACCGGCACCGTTGTTGTTTGTAATGGTGATTGTGTCGCCGTTTGCAAGTGCGATAATCTTCGAGCTATCCATAGCCTGCTGGGCCTGGACCATCTGCCCCTCGAGTCTGTAGCCTGCGATAGTTGTTGGTGTGCCGTCGTCCCATAATGGGTGGATAAGGGTTACGCTAAACTGTCCGGCTGCTATAACTGTATGCTGTGCCATTTCCTACTTCCTCCTATCTTGTCGGCTGTGTGATGTACAAGGTTCCATAAACTGTAACCTCGCGCACGTTGTCGATATAAGTTGCTTCCCAGGCATTTGGTACGGTGATCTGGTCGCCGCTCTTTGGCAGGTTCTCGAAAGTTGGAGCGGTGATTGTGAAACCGTCCAAGCGTCCAAACTGCAGGAATGGGCGCACCTGGTCTGTCAAAATCAGCAGGATTGCCTGGTATGTCTGGTTGTTTCTGAACTTGTTCATGCGGGTGATGTAGTTGGCTGTCTTTACCTTGCACATGTACTCGATGTAGGCCTTTACCCAATTTGCACCGACTGAGTCGCCGTTCAAATAAAGACTTCCTTCTGTTACGACGTTTTCGGTGCCGTCTCCTACCCATGTCTGGTAGCCGACTTTCTGATCGTCGAGCGCTGCCTTTTCTGTCGCATTAAGGTTCTGGTGCTCTCCGTCAGCGTCTACGCCTGCAGATGCCTGGATTGTGTTGAATGCTACCATGTCGATTGAATTTCCGACCGGAGTGCCTGTTGCGTTTGCTGTTGCCAATGAAGCACCAAGCTGAGCCAGGGCCGGGTTGATATTTCCGTCTGCGTTGTAAATTACGCGGGCTGTTGATGCAGCTCCGTTAAGCGCTGTAAGTAATGCTGATGTTTTTGTCAAAACGTCTGCATCGTTTGTTCCTACCCATAAAACGCTGTAGAGCGGGTCTGCTTTACAAAGGTTTGAAAGAGAAACCTGGAGCGCGTTGTAGCCTGCTGCTTCTTCAATTGCGAATTTAAAGTAGCCGTACATCTTCTTTGCTGCGTAAACATCAGCAATTGGTGCAGTTGCCGGTGTTACTACCGGTTCGCCGCCTCCGCTTGTGTCTGTTGTCTCTGTATCAAAGATTGCGATTCCCACCTTTGCTGTGGTTGCCTTTGTAAAAAATGGAACGAGCCAGGCCTTGAGTTTTCCACCTGTCACGGTTCCGTAATTGTTCGAGTTTAATTCTATGAGGTCGCCAGCGGCTGGTTCTGCTACTCCTGGGAGATAGGTCGCCGCGTTTGCGATGTCCATAAAAATTACAGCTCGAGAGTAGTTCTCTCCTGCCATTGGCGTGATAACTGTCTCAATCGGGAAGTTCACGTTTGTCTGGGCTATGGAGCCTTTGAATTGTGACATTTCAGTCCTCCTTTGCTTTTATAGTCTTTTTTGT
>JAEIGA010012748.1_pt1 | contig 12774 bp, 12 predicted proteins | sample 9270691 | NCBI WGS metagenome assembly JAEIGA01 (sample SAMN17057246, study PRJNA624740) | gut metagenome | biome: biome; isolation source: fecal sample | host: Bos grunniens | place: China: Xizang | collected 2019 | reverse complement strand
GCCTCCCTCCCGAGGGAGGTGGACCGCGAAGCGGTGGAAGGAGTTTTCCATCATAAAACTAATATTATAAAAACATTGTTTATTTGACATAAACAATCCCTCAGGCGCATTACAGCGCCAGCTCCCTTTGCACAAGGGAGCCGCATAAATAACACACGTACTTAAAAAATAAGAACATAAACAAAAACGAGAGCTTTACCGAGTAAAGTTCTTTGGCGCACCTTTCTCCGAAAGAAAGGTGCGGAAGGGAGAGAAAAATGAAAAAACTCAAAATGCTTGCCATCGACCTTGGCGCGTCCAGCGGCAGAGGCATCGTTGGTACATTCGACGGCGAAAAGCTTGCACTTCAAGAAAATCACCGCTTCACCAATGATCCCACAATGGCTGCCGGTCAGTTCACATGGGATATCCTTCGCATCTTCCACGAGATCAAGCAGTCCATCCGCAACTGCGCCCTTTCTGACGATAAGGACATCGCATCCATCGGTATCGACACGTGGGGCGTTGACTTCGGCCTTCTCGGCAAGGACGGCAAACTCCTTGCAAATCCCGTACATTACAGAGATACCAGAACGGTAGGCGTTCCCGAAGAAGCCTTCAAAACATTCTCCCGTGAAAAGCTCTATGACATTACGGGAATTCAGGTAATGGATTTTAACTCTCTTTACCAGCTCCTCGCTCTCCAGCGCGAAAACCCCGAGCTCCTCGGCATCGCAAAGGACATGCTCTTCGTTCCCGACCTTCTCAACTACTTCCTCACAGGCAAAAAGCAGACAGAATACACAATCGCTTCCACATCCCAGCTTCTTGATGCAAGAACCAGAAACTGGTCCCCCGAAATTATCGAAAAATTCGGTCTTCCCAAGCACATCTTCTCCAATATCGTAGAACCCGGCACTATCTGCGGCAAGCTCCGCGATGACGTAAAGGAAGAATGCGGCGGCATCGATCCCACCGTTATCTCTGTGGGCGCACACGATACGGCAAGCGCTGTTGTGGCTGTTCCTGCGAAGAGCGATAAATTTATCTGGATAAGCTCCGGTACGTGGTCCATTATGGGCACGGAAACAAAAGAACCCCAGATCAGCGACAAGTCCTCCGCTTACAACTTCACAAACGAAGGCGGCTACGAGGGCACGATCCGCTTCTCCAAGAATATCACAGGCCTTTGGGTGCTTCAGGAATCCCGCAGACAGTGGATACGCGAGGGCACAACATACGGCTTCGGCGAGCTTGTTGAGATGGGCAAGGCGGCAAAGCCCTTGCAGAGCTTCATCAACCCCGACGATCCCCGTTTCGGCGTTCCCGGCAATATCCCCAAGAGAATCCGCGAATACTGCAAGGAAACAGGTCAGCCCGTTCCCGAAACAGTTGGTGAGATCGTTCGCTGCATAAGCCAGAGCTTGGCTATGCGTTACAGATGGACCGTTGAAAAGATCGACGAAATGGTTGGTGAGCGCATGCCCGCCATCAACATCGTTGGCGGCGGTACACAGGATAAGCTCCTCTCCCAGCTTGCGGCAAACGCTTGCGGCAGACCCGTATTCACAGGCCCCGTTGAAGCAACGGCTCTTGGCAATATCGCGGCTCAGGCTATCGCAAACGGCGAGATCAAGGACCTCCACGAGGCACGCGAGGTTATCGCAAACTCCTTCGAGATCGATGAATTCTATCCCGAAGCAAACAAAGATGAATGGGACGAAGCTTACGGCAAATTCCAGGCTATCATCGGCGAATAAATAAGAGTATTGACTTAAGTAATGAAAAACACGAAATAAATTTAAGGAGAAAACGAATATGAACACAAGATACGAATCCGCTAGAGAGATTTACGCCGCTTACGGCGTTGATACTGACGCGGCAATAGCAAAGCTTAAAAACATACCCGTATCCCTCCACTGCTGGCAGGGCGACGACGTTATGGGTTTTGACAACGACGGCGCACTTACAGGCGGTATCCAGACAACAGGTAACTACCCCGGCAGAGCAAAGACTCCCGAACAGCTTATGGCTGACATGGATAAGGTCCTTTCCCTTTGCCCCGGCGCAAAGAAGATCAACGTTCACGCTTGTTACGCTATCTTTGAGGACGGCGAATTCGCAGACAGAGATAAGCTCGAGCCCAAGCACTTCAAAAAATGGGTAGAATTCGCTAAAGCGAGAGGTATGGGTCTTGACTTTAATCCTACGTTCTTCTCCCACCCCAAGGCAAACGGACTTACACTTTCCAGTCCCGACCCCGAAATAAGAAAATTCTGGATCGAGCATGGTAAGGCTTGCATCCGTATTTCCAAATATTTTGCAGAAGAAACAGGCATTCCCTGCGTTATGAACATCTGGACAGGCGACGGCTTCAAGGACGTTCCCGCAGACCGCATGGGTCCCAGAATGAGATATAAGGAATCCATTGAGGAGATCCTTTCCGAGCCCTTCGATTTCAACATGGTTAAGCCCTGCGTTGAATCCAAGGTATTCGGTATCGGTGTTGAAGCTTATACATCCGGCAGCGCAGAGTTTGCTCTCAGCATCGCTGCGATGAACAAAGAAAGATGCCTCCCCCTTATGGACAACGGTCACTACCACCCCACAGAAGTAGTTTCCGATAAGATCCCCGCACTCCTTTGCTTCTTCCCCGAAATCGCGCTCCACATCACACGCCCCATCCGTTGGGACTCTGACCACGTTGTGCTTTTCGACGACGAAACAAAGGAAATGGCTAAAGAGATCGTACGCTGCGGCGCGATCGACAGAGTTTACATGGCTCTCGACTACTTCGACGCAAGCATCAACCGTATCGCTGCTTGGACAGTAGGTTTCCGCAGCTGGCAGAAGGCTCTCCTTTCCGCGCTCTGCACACCTAACGAAATGCTCGCAAAGCTCCAGGATAAAGGCGACTTTACAGCTCTCATGGTTATGCAGGAAGACATGAAGCTTCTCCCCTTCGAGGATATCTGGAACAAGTACTGCGAAGAATGCGGCGTTGAAGCAAGCCACGCTTGGTTCGCTGAAGTTAAGAAGTACGAAGAAGAAGTTCTTTCCAAAAGATAAGTGGCAATAAAAACAAGATCCCAATTATGTTTGGCAATGTTATCAAAGTAACTGCTTAAAACGGTGGGATAATTAAGATAAACGATTAAGCAGAAAAAATGAATTTAAACGGTTTTAAAACCGCAAAAATTGAAAGGACTTTTTATGGATTCTAAATATTTCGGAAAATTGAGTGTCATTGGTATGAAGGGAAGTGAGGAATTTCTTTCTCACGTAGACGATTACCTTCATGAATGGCGCGGCGACCAGGACGAAACGTATATCGTTAAGGCAGACTGCCCCCGTTTTGGAACAGGCGAAGGCAAGGGTATAATTCTTGAAACACTTCGCGGCCACGACACATATATTTACTCTGACGTGTTCAATTACGGCGTAAAATATAAAATGTACGGTCAGTCCGTACCCATGAGCCCCGACGATCATTTCCAGGACCTTAAGAGAATGATTTGCGCTATTGCAGGCAAATCCAGACGTGTTTCCGTTATCATGCCCATGCTCTATGAGGGCAGACAGCATAAGCGCAGCGCACGTGAATCTCTTGACTGCGCTGTTGCGCTTCAGGAGCTTGTAAGCATGGGTGTTACAAACATTATCACCTTCGACGCTCACGACCCCCGTGTTCAGAACGCTATCCCCAGAAGCGGCTTTGACAATGTTCGTACATCCTATCAGATGCTTAAGGCATTGGTTGCCGAATACCCCGATATCAGTTTTGACCCCGCTCAGACAATGATCATCTCCCCTGACGAGGGCGGTATGAGCAGAGCTATGTATTACTCCTCCGTGCTCGGCGTAGAGCTCGGTATGTTCTACAAGCGCCGTAACTACACTATCATCGTAGATGGCAGAAACCCCATTGAGGCTCACGAGTTCCTCGGCAAATCCGTTCAGGGCACGGACGTTATTATCGTTGACGATATGATCTCCTCCGGCGACAGCGTGCTTGACGTAGCGGCTAAGCTCAAGGATATGGGCGCAAGACGTATATTCGTATTTGCCACATTCGGTCTTTTCTGCAATGGCACGGACCATATTGACAAGGCTTACGAGCAGGGCGTTTTCGATAAGATATTCACTACAAACCTTAACTATCGCACACCTGAGCTTATCGCTCGTCCTTGGTATGCTGAGGTTAATATGTGTAAATATGTCGCCCACATCATCGACCGTCTCAACCGTGACGAAACAATGAGCGAAATACTTAGCCCCGTTAAGAAGATCCATGCCTTTGTTGACGGTATCCGTGAAGCAAAATAATTTTCGTTCTAAAAAAGCCTTTCTTGTCAAAGAAAGGCTTTTTGTTTTAAGGAAAAAGTAATCTTATCCCTCTTTCTTTTGGTTTTGAGTAAAAGAGGCAAAAGGAAAGGGTGATTTGTAAATATAATCGATTTACCTATTGAAAATAAAAAAAATTTTTGGTATAATGGAAATAATAAAGTTATTTATCATTTAACCAAACTAAGGAGAAACGTATGAATATTTTGGTGTTGAACGGCAGTCCCAAGGGAGAATACAGTGTTACCTTGCAAAGCGCAAAATACCTTGAAAAGAAATATCCCAATCATGTTTTTGAATATTTGCATGTAGGTAAGGCGATAAAGGCCGTTGAACGGGATTTTTCTAAAGTGGAAAAATATCTTGAAAAGGCGGATATGCTTCTTTTCGTATATCCCGTATATACGTTTATTGCTCCAAGCCAGCTCCATAGATTTATTGAGCTTATGAAGGGATCCGGTATGGATCTTTCCGGCAAATATGCAACGCAGATAACAACGTCTAAGCATTTCTATGACGTAACGGCACACCGATATATTGAAGATAACTGCAAAGATATGGGTCTGCGTTATATCAGCGGTCTTTCCGCAGATATGGATGACCTGCTCTGCGAAAAGGGTCAGAAGCAGCTGCGTGATTTCTTCGAATATTCAGTTTGGTGCGCCGAAAATGAGTCCTATGAGACTTTCCCCGAAAATAACGCGGCGGTTTTCCACAGTCCTGTGGACGTTCCCGTATGCGAGGACGAAAAAAACGGCGATATAGTTATCGTTACGGACTGTGAGAAGGATAACGCTCAGCTTGCCGCTATGATAGCGCGCTTCAGAGCGGTTCTCCCTCTTAAAACAAGAGTGGTGAACCTTCGTGAATTCGGCTTCAAGGGCGGCTGCCTTGGTTGCTTCAATTGCGCGGTAACCGGCAAATGCATTTACACCGATAGATTTGATGATTTCCTCAGAAATAATATACAGAACGCTCAGGCAACCGTCTATGCCTTTACAATAAAAGACCATTCCATGGGTGCTCTTTTCAAAATGTATGACGACCGTCAGTTCTGTAACGGACACCGTACGGTGACTATGGGAAGTCCCGTTGGTTATATCGTTTCGGGTGCGTACAGCAAAGAGCAGAATTTGCAGATGATCGTGGAGGGCAGAGCACAGGTGGGCTCTAACTTCCTTGCGGGTGTTGCAACTGACGAAAAGGACGCAAACGCAGAGATAGACCGCCTTGCAAAAACTCTCGTCTACGCCCTTGAAAAAGGCTATCAGCCGCCCCAGAACTTCTACGGTATTGGCGGTATGAAAATATTCCGCGACCTAATTTGGCTCATGCAGGGCATGATGAAGGCGGACCACAAGTTCTATAAGGCTCACGGTCAGTATGACTTCCCCCAGAAGAAGCTTGGCACCATGCTCAAGATGCAGCTTGTGGGCGCGCTTATCTCCTCTCCCAAGATAAAGGCGAAGATGGGAAACAAGATGAACGAGGGCATGATCATGCCTTATAAGAAGGTTCTTGAGAACGAGGATAAAACGCAAAAGGCAAAAAAGAAATAAATAAAAAACGCAGGTTTTAGCCTGCGTTTTTTGTTGATGAAATTTTGATTTGTAAAACTTAAGGAAGAATTACCGCAACCGCGATGAGAAGTCCCAAGTGAAGCATGAGTCCCGCGATATTAACGACCCAGAAATACCAGTGCTTGGTCTTGTGGTGAAGGGTATTCATAGCTACGATAGCGCCGATGGAGCCGCCGAGGAAGCCCCAGCCGAGAAGAACTGCTTCGGGAATACGCCAAGCATGACGCTTTGCTTTTGCTTTATCCAAAGCATAGAGGATGAATGCGATGATGCTCATAACTGCCATAATTCCGATGAGCGCGGATATCAACAATCCTTTTTCCATTTCTAAATCCTTTCATAAATATGTATTCATATACTTATTTTAGCACATTAAAGTGGCTTTGTAAATCATTTTGCGACATTTTTCTTCTTTTTGCAGGTTAAATTATAGCTTTTTTCAATTAAACGCGCCGTGAAATCCTCGGGAACTACGCCGTTCAGTATAACGGATATCCAGTGGCGCTTGTTCATGTGGTACGCGGGAATGATGCTTCCGTACAGCTCGCGCAGAATAAAAGCCTCGTCGGGATCGCATTTCAGGTTCAGGACGTCGACATTGCCATCTCCCGCAAGTCCCACGCGGGATCTGTGTACGTTCATAACCAGCCCGAACCATTTTCCGCCCTCGCCGTGGCGAAAAACCGTTGTGTCGAAATCATCCTCGAAGGGTTTGTCGGAAATCGCAAGGGGCAGGGAGCAGGCAAATTCTTCAGCGGCTTGTCTTTCTAAATTCATAGCGCCTATTCTCCTTTGCGGATTTAATAAATTTTTATATATTTTTATTAAAATAGTGTGGATTTTTTGTAAAGTGTATGATACAATATACTTGTATATATACGAGAGGTGAACGAAAATGAACAAGACTAACGTGCTTTTTTCCAATGAATATAAAAAGCTTAACGATATCTGCAAGGACAGCTTGGATATGGAGGAGGGCGTTGCGGAATATATTCGCAAGATGGAGCTTTCCGAAGGTCCTAAAAAGGATATAGACGCCTGGGTAAACGATTACCATGCGCTTAACAAATGCGTGCATATCGGAAACCTTATTGAGGATGAAACCATTGCAGAGCAGGCGCAGTGCACGAAGCAGGATATTGCTTGGCTTAAGAAATTCCAGAAACGCATAGCAAACGGCGAAGACCCCGTGGAGATGCTTAAAAAATATCATGACAAGCTCCATTATATCGAAGAGAAAAAGAAATTTTTCGAGCCCTACGTGGAGAAGGTTACTACTTGCTTTGTTGTGGCTTTTGTTCTTCTTCTCGCCCTTGCAGACAGCAAGAATAAGAAGCAGATCGAAGAAAACATGAAGATCAAAAAGCAGAAAAAGGAAAAGAAGAACAAGAAGAAAAAATCCGAGTCCGTTGTGGATATCGAAGATTGATGTACCGAAATTCGGAACACGTAAAATAGATTCTATTACAAAATGCCCGTTTCCACGGGCATTTTTGTTTTGCGTTTATATAAGAACAGGATCAGTCTTTTTTGTTCTTTTTCTTGCTGAGAATGGAGGTTACGAGAAGTGTAGCGCCGGCACCGATGGCGATATTTTTTGCGGCAGGGCGCACCTTTGCCATAGTTTCCTTGAGCTTTGCAAGCATTTCTTCGTATTTTTTGAGCTTTTCGATGGGGTCGGAGCCCTTTTCAAGCTTTGTTACAAACTTTTTGATCCAAGCAAGGTCTTGTTTTGTGCACTGAGCTTTACGGCGCATATTTTGCTGAATATTTATTACGTTGTAAATGTGCATGCATTTGCCGAGAGTGTGGTAGTCTTCATCCCAATTTGCGATTTTTGCTTTGTTATCGGATGCGCCTTCCATTTCGCTGATGTATTTTGCAACACCATCGTCAGAACCGAATTTCCCGCGGCAAAGCTCGTCCGCTTTGTTGTATTCATTCAAAAACATTGTGTTAAGTTTATTCATATTTTTATACCTCTCATATTTCGTAAATACAGTATAGCATATTTTTGACTGTTTGTCGAGATTTATTGGAATTTTTATTATAAACATATAAAAAAATTCGGGTGAAATATCGTTTTTCTATTACGGTGAGGCAAAATAAATACAAAAAGGGCTTTTAGCCCTTTTTGTATTTTATATAAAATTTAAGCGTTCTGCTTCTTTGCCGCTGCAAGAGTATTGCGAAGGAGCATTGTGATGGTCATGGGGCCAACACCGCCGGGAACGGGAGTGATGTAGCTTGCCTTGGGTTCAACGGAAGCGTAGTCAACGTCGCCTGTAAGCTTGCCGTCAGCCTTGCGGTTCATACCAACGTCGATTACCACAACGCCGTCCTTTACCATGTCGCCTGTTACGAAGTCGGCCTTGCCGATGGCTACAACGAGGATATCCGCGCGGCGTGTAACTGCCGCAAGGTCATGTGTTCTGGAGTGGCAGATGGTAACTGTGCCGTTTGCCGCAAGCAAAAGCTGAGCGATGGGCTTGCCAACGATATTGCTTCTGCCGATAACGACGCATTCCTTGCCTTCAACGCTTACACCGCTTCTCTTAAGAAGCTCCATAATGCCTGCGGGGGTGCAGGGAAGGAAGTCTGCTGTGCCGAGCATCATTTCGCCGATGTTTACGGGAGCGAATGCGTCAACGTCCTTTTCGGGGGCGATTGCCTCGATAACAGCTCTTTCATTGATGTGCTTGGGAAGGGGAAGCTGAACAAGGATGCCATTGATGTCCTTGCGAGCATTGAGCTCCGCTATTTTTGCAAGCAGCTCTGCTTCTGTGGTCTGTTCTGCCATTTCGATTATCTCGGAGTACATACCAACCTCGGCGCAGCCCTTGCCCTTGTTGCGAACGTAAACCTTGGATGCGGGGTTTTCGCCAACGATAATAACCGCAAGACCAGGTGTTACGCCGTTTTTCTTCATTTCCTCAACCTCGGCTGAAATCTCTGCGCGGATGTCCGCGGAAATTTTTTTGCCGTCGATGATGTTTGCCATAATTATTCCTCCTTGCCGCCGTCTTTCTCGGCGCTGTCGTTTTTATTGATAATATTAAACGTGATAGTGGGTGCTTCGGGCTCTTCTTCTTCGGGGATTTCACTGATTTGTGCAAACAAGTCTTTGGCGTGGAGCTTTGCCTGTTCTTCATCCTCGTTCTGCTCGAGGACCTGCTCCTTTGCCGCCTCAACCGCTTCCGCCGCGGGCTTTGCTATTCCGAGAAGAACTGCCAGGTTGGTGGGCACAAGGGGGGAGATCCTTCCGTCAGCCGCCATTTTTTTGAAGCGTATTCTCGCCGCGATCATAACGGGTATGAACACTGCGAAGCAGAGCGCGCCGAGAAGGGATGAAACGCGGATGCCCGTGTTTCCAAGGTAAAGGGAATCAGTGCGGAGCTGCTCAATAAAGGCTCTGCCAAGACCGTACCAGGTGAAGTACCAGAGCATTATCTCGCCGTCAAACTTTTTCTTCTTGTAGAAGATATTGATAAGAGTAAATCCGATAAGGTTCCAAAGGGATTCATAAAGGAACGTGGGGTGAACGTACTGTGTTTCAAAGCCCGTAAGCTGATTGCAAAGTCCCATTCTCCAGGGGAGAGTGGTTTCTGCGCCGAATGCCTCGCCGTTCATGAAGTTGCCCCATCTGCCGATGGACTGACCAAGCATAACGGCAGGCGTTGCCATATCTGCGATAGCCAGGAAGCTTAGCTTCTTATACTTCGCCACGCAGAACACCACCACAGCGCCCACGATTATAGCGCCGTAGATGGCGAGCCCGCCCTCCCAAATAGCGATAATATCGTACAGGGAGTGGAAGCTTAATGAATTGAATATAACGTAATAAAGTCTTGCACCGAGAATTGCCAGGGGAACGGTGAAGAGGGCGAAGTCCAGCACGGAATCGAAGTTGATGCCCGCTTTTCCCGCGCGGTAAGAAAAATATGTGAAGGCAAGTATTATGCCCACGCAGATTATCATACCGTACCACGTAACGGAGAGCTTTCCTATAGTGAAAGCTACTCTGTCAACGTTGAATTCGCCGATTCCCAAGCCGGGGAATGATATGGTTGAAACGAAATCTCCCATGGTTCAGACCTCCTTTGAAATGGGCTTGATAACGCTCATGGCGAAATATTCCTCATCAAAAAGCTCGCGCACAAGGGCGTTTGCCTCGTCAAGGGTTATTTCAGCTATGATATCGCTCATGTCAAACCAGTCGATATTTTTTATAAGTGACATGCTAAAGGTTTCTGCGATGTCCGTTGTTTCAAAGCTGCGTACATAGGAAGCGTATTTCATACGGCGCGCACGCTCGAACGCTTCTGCATCGATGCCGTTTTTCTTCACGTCCGCTATATAGTCGGTGAATTTCTTGTATGCCGTGTCAATGTCGTTGCTCTCGCCGCCGAAGGTGAAGTGAGCGCCTGTATTTCCCGCATGGTATCCCGCATCAAGCTCGTCTATAAGACCGCTTTCGTAGATATCCACGGCAAATTCCGAGGAATAACCGAAGAGCGTTTCGGTTATAAGCTGCATGGTCATACCTCGCTTCATCTTTTCTTCCGTCGTGGAGGGCTTGAACGTGTCCTTGACGCCTACGAGGAACATGGGCTTTGCTACCTCAAATTCCTCTTCCACGTATTTGCGCACAATATCCTTGCCTTCCTCGTTGTAGTGGCGCACGATGTGCTTTTCCTCCTGCAAGGGAAGCACCTTGTCTGCTACGGCGAGCACCTGTTCCATGGTGACGTCACCGGATACGCAGAGGAACATATTGGAAAGGTTGTAGAACACCTCGTAGCATTTGTAGAGAGTGTCTGCTGTTATCTCCTTGATGGATTCCACCGTGCCTGCAACGTTGAGCTTGGTCTGCGAATCCTTGTAGAGGGCGGAGAGAAGGTTCATATACTGAACTACCTCGGGCCAGTCCTCGCGGCCGCGTATCTCCTGAGCGATGATGCCTTGCTCCTTTGCCACTGTTTCGGGGGTGAAATAGGGGCTTGTAACGTAATCCAGGAGTATCTCAAGATTCTCGCTGAAATTCTCCGTGCATTTGAAAAGATATGCCGTTACGTCCATCGAGGTGAATGCATTTGCGGAGGCGCCGTATTTGGCAAAGCGGGTGAAGGTGTCCACGCCGTCCTCGTTTTCAAACATCTTGTGCTCAAGGTAGTGGGCGATGCCGTCGGGCACGCGGGTGAATTCCGCGTCTTCCGCAAGCTTGAAGCAGTTATCCACAGCGCCGTAGCGTGTGCAGAAAAGGGCATAGGCGGATGTGAGCTTCTTGGGTATGAGGTAGATGTCAAGTCCGCTTTTGTGCTTTGTATAGTAGTATTTTTCGCCGATGAGGGCATTTTCTTTTTCTATGATATTCATTAAGCTTCCTCCGTTCCGCAAAGGAAATATTCCGTGTCGAGAAGCACCTTCTGCGCCGCCGCCACTACCTGCTCGCGCGTTACGCTTTCGATCTTCGCAATGGTCTGCTCGGGTGTGTCCGTCACACCGAAGATGCGGTTGTTTGCGTACCAAGAGTGTATGGATTCCGCGCTGTCGCCAACGGCAAGCATTGCGTTGCGAAGGCGTTTTTTTGCGCTCTCCATTTCCTCGTCGGAAACGTTTCCTTTTTTGATCTCATCAAGCTGAGCGAGTATCTCGTCCCTTGCCTTTGCGCGGTTCTTGACCTCAATGCCGCTGTTTACCATCATAACGCCCTTTGAATAGATGCGTGAGGAGCAATGATAGCAGAGGGAGAGCTTTTCGCGAACGTTAAGGAAGAGCTTGGACTGCGTGCCGTTACCGAATATGCAGTTGAGCACGCGCAAAACGTGATAATCCTCGTCGTAGGAGCTGATGCCCGTGCGGAAGCCCAGCACGAGCTTGCCCTGCTTGAGCTCCTGATGCTCGCATACGGTCTTGACCTCATCCACGGTCTTGACTACCTGCGTTGAGCAGTCTGGCACCTCGCCGCGTTTTACGTTTTTGAAGAGATTTTTTACAAGGTCCTCCGCGGTATTGCCGTCAAACTCGCCGATGGCGAATACCTCGGTCATTGCGTGAGCCATAATGTATTCGTATCTTTCGTAGAGGGAAGCGGGGGTTATCATTTCCACGTCCTCGGCTTTGCCAAGCTCGGAAATGCCCCAAGCCTCGTTTTCGCACATTATCTCGATGGCGCGGTGGAGGGCAAAGGAATCCTTGTCGTTTATCTGCGCTGCTATATCGTCGATGAGCTTTTCTTTTTCGCTTTCCACATATTCGGAAAGGAATACGCCGTTTTCCTTCTGAGGATCTGTGAGCACCTCGCAGAGAAGGTCGCAGGCGTCCGCAGTGATGCTTTCGCCGCCGATGGCGTATTTATCCTTGAGTATTTTTGCGTAGACAGTTATAACGTGTGCCTCTCCGCTTGTGCCTACATATGCGTCAAGATCTGCGCCGTAGAGCGAGGAGAGCTTCTTTTGAATGGAGAGAAGTCCGGGATGCTTCTCTGTGCCGCGCATAAGAACATCCGCAAAAAGCGCGTTCTCCGCGGCGTGGTCTTTCTCAAGGGGAAGTATAAAATTTATAAAAATACGGTTGAACTTGAATTTGTCAGTTTTAACCGTGGTCAGAGCTATACCGTCAAAAATTTCTTTTCTTGATATTTGCATTTTTTCCTCCGTGAATTTTCTACCTATTAAATATTATTTTACTTTATTTCCCTACATAATGCAATGGAAAATGAAAAAATCAAATGTAAATAATTATGGTATATTTATGTAACTTATATAAACGCCACCATTATCATGTAACCCACAGTACCTGCGCCGATGCTGAGCAGGGAATTGCGCTTCCACACGTGGAGCAGCACCACGATAATGCATGCGGCAAGCTC
>JAEIGA010012747.1_pt1 | contig 12775 bp, 12 predicted proteins | sample 9270691 | NCBI WGS metagenome assembly JAEIGA01 (sample SAMN17057246, study PRJNA624740) | gut metagenome | biome: biome; isolation source: fecal sample | host: Bos grunniens | place: China: Xizang | collected 2019 | reverse complement strand
TGATATTCTTTAGATATCCTTTAATGCCACCGCCATAAACAATATAGTACTCTAACTTTACCCCTGCTCTACGTAGAGATTCACCTTGATTCTTAATAATAGGGTTTGCTCCCCCTTGTCTTCCTGAACATACAAACAACACTCGCATAATATTAACTATTTACCGAATAAAACTTCTTATACCACGTCATAAACTTTTCAATCCCTTCATGCAATCTAACTTTAGGTCGATAGTCCATTTCATCTTCCAACCTAGAGCAATCTGCATTCGTCTGATACACATCACCAGCTTGCATAGGAAGAAATATTTTCTTCGCCTCTCTACCAAAAGCTTGTTCCATTTCTGAGATAAAATCCATTAACTTTACCGGATTACTGCAACCGATATTATATATCTTATATGGCACTCTATGCTCGCATTGCGATTTGTCCAACGTATGGTCAACAGCCCGAATCGTTCCTTCTGCTATATCATCAATATACGTAAAGTCCCGAATCATATCGCCGTTATTAAACACCTTAATCGGTTCATTTTGAGTCATTGCATCAGCAAATAACATCGGTGACATATCAGGTCTTCCCCACGGACCATATACTGTAAAATACCGTAAACCTATCGTTTGAAATCCATAGAGTTTGCTGTAGCAATGCGCCATCAATTCATTCGACTTCTTTGACGCAGCATACAGACTTACTGGAGTATCTACCTTATCCTCCTCATTGTATGGAACTTTCTCATTCAACCCATATACTGAGGAGGAAGAAGCAAACACAAGTTTCGGCACATTGTAATTCCGACATGCTTCTAATATATTGAGGAACCCGACAAGATTACTCTGCATGTATGTATACGGATGAGTTATGCTATACCGTACTCCTGCTTGCGCTGCCAAGTTCAGCACTACATCAAACTTCTGCACCTCAAATAATCCATCCACTGCCACCTTATCATCAATAGACAACTTCACAAACATTAAATTTGGATAAACTGCTGAAATATACTCGTTCTTTCGATCAACATTTACTCCAAGCAACTCGCGGAGACGAGCATACTTCAATTGCACATCATAATAATCATTGATATTATCTACACCAACCACTATATCTCCTCGCTGCGCTAATATCTGCGCCACTCGCGAACCGATAAATCCAGCTGCTCCTGTTACTAATATTCTCATATTATTCACTATTAATTATTTAGTCCCCTATTTATTTACCATAATCCGATAAATTCTCTGCATTGCCTTAAACCAAAAACTCTCTTGACTTATATGTTTTTTTAGAACATCTCTCATCTTTTTTAGAACCTGATCCGTCCAAACTTTTAGTACGCTATAACTAGATATTTTAGCACCAGTTTTTTCTCTAGCAATACGCAGCATTGCTTGCGCGATTTCAAAATATACACGCGTCTTATAGTGATTCAGTCCATCTATAAAATCAGACTCGTCCTTTGCAAATTCATCTACATCTATATACTTGATTCGTGGTTCTAGCGCAGCCAACTCTTTAACAACATTATTTAACTTCATATGCCTATAGGCTTCACTAGAAGCACCATATGTAGCACCCAATATTACGCATAACACTGTCTTCTTAGGTAACCATATTAAGAACTCTCGCAAGTACTGTATGTATCGCTCTGGCGTAATATATCCCTCACATTCATATTTCGCCAAAAATGCAGGATCAGACTCCATATAATTATTATAACTATTCATCACCACACGCAAATTCGAACCTTTACGACGGTAGACATTATAACTGCTTTCAAGGAGCGAACTCATGAATATTAAATCATACTCTCCTGTAAAAAACGTTCCATTCAGCATTGTAGGATCTATATATGGACAATCCTCAAGCAACATCTTATTATCCGTATCACTATACTTATATAATCCTCGAATATGTACAATATGGTTATAGGTATCAATCACCATTCCCCGATTATCTACGTATGTAAGTTCCGATACAATATTACCAGATGAATGGATATAACTGAGCGAATTACTCAAATCACATGGTCCCTTTACTAAGATTTTACAATTCCTAATTCCCTTATTTTCTAATTCTCTAACTTCTACTAACTTAGTATCCGATTGATTAATCCACGCAGGACAATCTGTGATATTCAGTTGAGTCCGGACTTCTCCTACAACCTCTAGTTTGGGGAATCTCAATTGAGCATATACATATTGCTCTATCATTTGTCCCATCGTACGGCACGAGAACACAAAGTGTTCTAAATATCCACCCTTGTTTGCATAGAATCCAACTATTCCATAGTCACCATATTTGTCTGTTACGGTGACATAGCCACATTGATACTCTGGATTAGAAACGATCGTCTTTAATTCATCTAGAGGAATTCTCTTTTTTGTATAATTTAACTGATTAGACCTCATCAGCAGTTCATGCAGACGTTCTATAACTTCGAGGCAATTTGTATGTATGGTAACACGAATATTGCTAGCGAATAAGAAGGCTTCATTTGAATCATAGGTTTCAGCAATTGTGGCTTTCTTCTCTAAAATTTTATATTGATTCAAACGTTTATGAGTTCTATCCTTTTTCTCTATAGATTGAAGTTGTTCTATGATTGCTGGTATTATATCTGGTGTGGCAATTTGCAAATCAGGCAAACAATGCTTTGCATCCTGAAGATTAAAAGTATTATCATCCACAAATAATACATTAACAGGTCGTAACGCCATGTTGTCTATTAGATGCTTAATGCGTATGCCTTTATTTTCCCAATTGATGGAAGGAAATACAAAATAGTCCCAAATGCCTAATCGTTGTAATTCGACTTTTGTAGGTTCTAGATCATTTTTTGAACAAATTGAATTAATAATACCAGCATCAGTTAGATCTGCAATCAATTGAGAGTGTTCTACAGGCAATTGTGCACCACCTTCAGAAAGTGTACCTCTCCAAAGTGTATCATCCAGATCCCAAATGATAAGCTTAATTTTATTTAAATCTGTCATAATCATAATATTAAATCAATAGGCTGTGCCATATTATTTTCCAGCGATTAATTGATAAATGAGAATATGCTCTTCGACGCTATAGCATTCCACGCCCCGCGAGTTTGAACCAGTTCCAAACAAGGCATATGAATACTTCTGTGTACAGTGCATAGGTAAACCACTTACGCATTTTCTTATCTCTCTTAGTAAGTTGTACACCATAGGCCGCAAAGATCATCAGCATGGGCCAAACAGGCATATGGAATCGTCCCGACTGAGCAAAACCACTAAACACAAGAACGACCAGATAAGCGCAGGTATACGCTATTAACAATACATGTTTTCGCCATTCACCAGTAGATAGAAATTGCAAAAATAGTGCTATCACAAAGAAGGATAAGATATTCTTGATAAAATATCCACCAGATAATTGTACTTGCAATAATTGTCCTACATTTGCTTGATTGAAGGTAGGGAATGGTAAGGAAAAGATCAATGGGGCAAAGACCGTTGCCGATGCATATTTAGCAAAGTTATTACCACCCTCTTGTTTACTACGCCTTTCCATATCGGTATGCTGATAGTCTGATTGTGCTATCGCTAGATAGCCTTTAGATTGTTCCAACAAATGGTCTCCAACAGCGACCGACAAGACCAAGACCATCAGCGCTCCCATAACAATTTTCTTACCATTTGAGATAACTCTTTTATCAGCCAATAATATATGCACCATTACTGCGCCAAACAGCGCTAAACCTAGGGTTGTACGCATAAATAGCAATACGAAACCCGATAAAATACCTGGTAAAAGAGCTTTAATCGTCAATTTACTATTAGTAGATAATGCTTCATCAAACTTATCTATTGCCAAGCAGCAGAAAAACACCATATCAGCTTCCTTCATCATCGTTCCACACCAATAAATAATATTGGGATTTAGACAAACGAATATGGCAGCGATGCGGGCAGCACCTTCTCCAAAATGTCGTTTAGCAATACGGTACGCAAAGATGGCACAACAAGCACCTAAAATAGATTTCACGATGTAGGGTACCAGCACATCACTCACCCCTCCAGTTAACAAATATTCTAATCCCAAAATCATAGGATATGCCACATCATCAATAGCAGAACCATTAAAAGAAATAATTTCAGAAAGTGTATATTGTGAGTTTCCACTTATCCATTCAGATAGATACATTCCAAAATCCATATACCAGTCGGTATCTGCACCATCACCATGTCGTGAACCATAATACCGAGGATTGAACACAAAAAACATATATAATATCCAAAGTATTCGCACCACGAATCCGACTGTAAATACCGATCGCAGGAATTTCTTCTCACCTAATAGACTAAATTTATTAGACATTGACCGTCCTACGAAGAAGAACAGGAGAATGGATATAATAGTTGTAAATATTAAATCATATTGGGGTACATGTCGCCATGCTAACCAACAAACCAACAAGGATATCAAAAAGAAACCTATGGAGTTTTTTATTAGCCAATCGGGAAGCGAGTACTCTCGTTTGAGCATATAACGTTGCCACGCAATCGCTTGCGCTGAAGATTGCGTGTTCGTTTCTGTATTTGTATTATTCATTTGTGACATATTATCCAAGAGTAAGTCTTTTATGTTTTCTCTGATTATTCTCTTTCATTTGTACTTTTCACCACACTAAATTTGTCTTTCAATCTCAGAAAGGGCATCTCTAAATACTTATACGACAACGATGCTAAAAGTATTGTTTGAACGGTTATGCTTGCGAACACCAACCAATGCCTCCCCGTAATCGGCACACTATTTTACAGTAAAAGCAATAACTTATTACGGCAATTCCAACCAACTTCCCCACAAAGCATCCACGTCTATATCCCCATCCCATTTGCTCATACCTCCTGCAGGAAAAAAAGTAAACTCACCAAAATATATTCGGCCATCAACATTATAGAGATCAACGCGAACAAACGGGAATCCCTCTGATAGTTTTTCTGCAAGAAGAATCATCTCTCTGATATTATCAGGAATATGAATTTCAGCATCCGGATTGAATGGAAAAATCGTTTCACCATACATCAACAAGTTACAGTCTGGATCGTAATAGTTAGCTTGATGCTTTATATGCCGGTTATAATCAATTTTAAAACACCGTACTCTACCATTAAAACAAAAAAACTTATAGTCCCGTAGTTCACCTTTAGCATCTACAATAAACTGCTCTGCAAAGACGTTCTTTTGCACATTTTTATATGGCCATTCACGACCATGCAAATATGAATTACGACGGAAAGAATGATTAATTTCTTTGAGTACCTTATTGAACGAATATAATGTTTTATCTTTACAAATGACTATTCCATTTCCACCCCCGTCATGATTTGTTTTAACAACAAACTGCTTTGGAAGTACTTCCCATTCGATATCTTGAGGAGAATCCCATACTGCAATAATAGGAATGATATATTGATCCCCCAATTTTTCACTCACATATTCTTTCACTTTATACTTATCAACCAACGTAGTATAGAGAGGATTACGATTATAGAGTTTAAGCCATTGTATCTTCTCACTAAACTTTACTGGATTACTTAAATCTAGTTTAACACCGAAATTTATCCAATACAAAGCTCTCAAGTATTTCTCATCATTAGGTATTAACCAAGGGATACGTGTAAGTAAGGCATACAAGATATGCCGTGGATTATGAAAAAGCGAGACTATTGCATTTTTTACTGGATTACGCATACAGATTATGGATTATTGGTCACGGAAATAGCATCCAATAAGCGTTCACGATGTGACTCACATTGAATGAGATTTGAGATAATGAGATATTTACTTCGCATGAAGGATGGTAACAAATGATTACGGAATAAAAAACGGGCAATACGCGTATAATAAGGTTCAATATGACTACGATATCGCATCCGGGTATCTTTTAACAATTGCAGATAATGCCGTTCTAAATCATCTGATTCAGATATAATAGCATTTAGTTCTTCTATTTTTTTTGTAAACTCAATCTTTTCTGTTTCATTACAAAGAACCACTTTCGGTTCTGCATCACATTGATTATAAGGAATTAAATGATATTCAAGATTTGTCTTAGAAAATAATATTTCAACCATATATCCTTTATTCCATATACAATTACGTTTATACAAATTGTCAAAACAAAAGTTACCAATTCCATAAAAAATAGGCTTGCCTTTATACAGCTCATAACCTGAATAACAATGCTGATGATGGTTGATCACAGCATCTGCACCGACATCTATAAAAAAACTATAGGTCTCTTGCATTCGAGGAGTTGGTAACTGGTAGTGTTCAATGCCCCCATGCACTATAACTAACACGTAGTCAGCTCTTTGCTTTGCCTCATAAATCGAATAATACTGTTGTACTAAATTAATAGGATTAGCACCGCCATACTCTGCCGAAGCTATGGAGAATTCAGATTCACAACAATTAATTACAGCCAATATCTCATCACCTATTTTTTTATATAGTATCGTTGCTGCATCAGTTTTGTTTTTCCCTGCACCAACATAGTCTATGCCGTATGCCGATAGCTCAGAAAGCGTATTCAGAACACCTTCTTCACCAAAATCACGCAAATGATTATTCGCTAACGTAACACATTTTGCACCGATACTATTTAATGCTTCTAACGCTCGTGTATCTGCATGCAAATGTGGACCGTTTTTATCAATACGACTTTCCCATCCACGTACAATAGGGCACTCAAGATTTACTATAGAATAATCTGATTGCGCAAAGATAGGCTTTAATGTTATCATGGCACTATAATTTCCATGCGCAAAATCTTTCGCAACTCTCTCCCTTGGGCAATAATCTCCGGCTATTAATACCTTCATCTATTTAATTGACTAAGTTATTTCTTAAAATTATATATTTGGTATAACCTATCTATATATGTATCTATCGAATATTGCCTTCTAATCAAGTTTGCATTTTTCTTTGCAGTTTCTTTTCTTTGAGGCAATTCTATTAATAGTTTTTCTATCATATTAGCGCAATTTTCTGGATCATTAGATTTAAAATATGTAACTAAATTTCCACAAACTTCTTTCATCACTTCATAGTCATTTACAACTACAGGCAATCCTGCTGCCATTGCCTCCACAACGGCAATACCAAACGTGTCATGGACAGAACTATACACAAATCCGTCCATAACTTTTAATAAAGCTGGTACATCTCCTCGTCCTCCTAAGAAATATACATTATCCAAATTATTCTCTTCACAATATTGCAGACACTCATTATAACATGCTTCTTGAACATCCACCTTTCGACCAATGAAATTAAAATCGAAGTCACGAATTCCACGTTCGCGAAGAATATGAATACTTCTAACAATGATATTTTGTGAACGTCCGTTCACAAAATTCCCTACCATTGCCAATTGTATTCTTTGCTTTTTATTAGCATATTCCAAAGTCGGTAAAACAGAGTCAATTTTTACAAAATCTATACCATTATATACCACATGGCATTTCACATCTGGAATCCGCATCTGCCTTTGATACCAGTCTTGTTCATATTTACTAACGAAACATACGTCATCTGCTATCCTAATACTTAATCGACAAAGCAATCCATTGATACCATTCATTGAGTAAAAACCATGAAAAGTATTAATAATACGTATATTCATCCCTATGGTTGCTATCCAGGCATAAATACAATCCAACCAATGTTGCGTGTGTATAATAGACACACTTTCTACTTTAAATAACTTGCGTAGTTTTATCAGATATCGAAAGTATCCGTAACACTTTGGCGACAATTGATACATTTTAGGACTAGCCGCATAGAAAGCGTCTTTATATGCACCACCCTTACGATGAACACCTATTACATCGAATGGTGCTTTCTCGGCATTACGAAAAACATCTAGCATCAATGTCTCCGCTCCACCACGATTTAAAGAACCTAATAAATATGCTACTTTCATACTTTTAAATGCATTATTACGCAATAAATATGCGGACCTAAACAATTTATAATACGTGCACGACGAACATATGTCTTTCCTTGATTAGCTACACGCAATGGAAATAAATTCATACCTTTCAAACGAGAGATATATTCCTTTCGTTTAGAATAGAATTCCCTTGCTACTATAGTCAACACTCCAGAAGCCATACTACTTTGCATATTTTTTAACCAATAGCAGCTCGGATATTGCTCCTTATACTTCCTATAATAGTCTATTATTATCATTTTATCCTCTAGATTCTTGAGCAGTTTATCCCTATTGCCTTGTGCTTGTGTAATACTTCCTTGACGAACCAGATAATTATACACCACCATCGGTGTACTATTTACTCGTTTAGCAGTTAGCATCATACGTGGCAACCACTCGGTATCTTCGTAGTGTATGCCAGGCGTAAACGTGCTTGTCAGTTCACGATTTATCACGAACTGACAAGCATAACAAGCATACCCCATACGCTCATCCAAATACGTCTCCCCATCCACTACTTCGCGGCATGTATCCACTTGATGGGGATACTTATTTGGCTGAAATACTTCGTATTCTCCTGCTTCTGTTTGCCTAACATTTTGATAATCAAACCTCAGTACATCCAATTTCTCCCGCTCCACTTGCGCTAACAATGCACCTAAAGTATTCGGCTGTAGATAGTCATCGCTATCAACGAATATGATGTAATCGCCTGTCGCGGCAGCTATGCCCGTGTTGCGGGCAGCGGACAATCCAGCGTTCGATTGATGAATCACTCGAAGCTGGAGGCGAGAGGCGAGAGGCGAAAGGCGAAAGGCGTGGACCAATTCATCCGCTATCGCTCCTGAATCGTCAGTACTGCCATCGTCTACAAGGATGATCTCGTAATCTGAGATATCCTGTGTAAGCAAACTATCTACGCATTTGCGCAGATAAGGTGCTACGTTGTATATTGGAACTATTATGCTTAGTTTCATGTATTCAAGGCGAGAGGCTAAAGGCGAAAGGCGAGAGGTGATGGGCACATCGCTTCGCGTTGAGTCTCCGATTGTTTTTAGTTTTTATTACTTCGTGATGATGGAGAAATCGTTCTTAATGAAGCTATTACAGAAATCATTTTACTAACTTCTTCGACATCATTCTCCAACTGGTTAAATATATCGTCATTTATATATCCTAAATCGTGAGCTATATCAAGTTGAGCATAGGTTTCCATAACAGAACCATAGGCTATATTCAAGAAATGTGCTTGGTCTTTATCAGACACTCGTCCCATTCCTTCTGCAATATTTGAAGGAATAGAAACCACTGCTCAACGTATCTGATTACATAGCGCAAAACGCTCTGCATCAGGAAAAGACTCCAAGACTTTATAGACACTCTTCACTAATTCCTTGGATTTTTGATATACTATCAGGTCTTTTAATCTTTTCATATTTTCTAGGCGAGAGGCTAAAGGCGAGAGGCGAGAGGTGATGATCACATCGCTTCGCGTGAGCTTCTCTTTTTAGTTATTCTTTGATTTATAAATATAGTAGATTCAGCAATTTGCTGGTATTCCTTCCTTTCGCCTTTAGCCTTTAACCTTTCGCCTCTAGCCTTTAGCCTAAACCTTATTTACTCCTTAAACGCATTAACCAATCTCACAACCACCGCTGCCTCTTCAATCGTCATCGTAGGACTAATCGGCAATGATAACTCACAATCAGCCAAGATTTCTGTAATAGGCAACGAGAGTTGTGGAGTATTCCATGCCTCATGGGCATAACATTCTTGTTTATGTGGTGCGATTGGATAATGTATCACAGTACCTACTCCATTCTCCTCCAAATACTTTTGGAGTTCGTCTCGCCTCTCGCCTTTAACGAGGATTGGGAACAAATGATACACATTATTTTCATGAGGCAAACGCACAGGCAATTCCACCAATGGGTTGTCAATATGATCGTAGTAGTAATCCGCAATCGCTTGACGGGCTTTGAGGTCTTCGTCCAAGTGACGGAGTTTAACATCCAGTACTGCTGCTTGTATCTCATCCAAACGGCTATTGCGACCAGTATATTTGAACACATACTTCTTCTGACTACCATAGTTCGCTAATGCACGGATAGCTGCTGCCAACTCATCATCATCGGTTGTCACTGCACCGCCATCGCCTAGTGCGCCCAAGTTCTTGCCTGGGTAGAAGCTGTGGCCGGCGGCGTGACCAAGCGAACCTGTTCGCTTGGAGGTTAAAGGTGAAAGGTTAGAGGTTATAGGCATAGAACAGCCGTGGGCTTGCGCGTTGTCTTCGACAAGTTTCAGGTTGTATTTTTTGCAGAGTTCGCCGATTTTCTCCGTATAGGCGAGGCGGCCATACAAGTGCACGATGCAGATAGCTTTGGTCTTATCTGTTATACGCTCTTCAATGAGGGTATCATCAATCTGCAAGGTTTCTGGATTTGGTTCCACCAATACAGGAACGAGGTTGTTCTCGGTAATAGCCAGGATGGTTGCTATGTAGGTATTAGCAGGTACGATGACCTCATCACCTGGTTGCATTACGCCTAGTTCGATATAGGCACGGAAGATCCATATAAGAGCATCTAAACCATTAGCACATCCTATGCAGTGCTTTGTGCCAATATACTCGGCATAGTGCTTTTCAAACTGCTCGTTCTCCTTGCCTTGCAAGTACCAGCCACTATCTACTACACGAAGTACCGCTTCGTGTATTTCGTCTGCATACTTGGCAGTAACGTCTTTTAATGATAAAAATGGTATATTCATTTTTTCTTCTTTAAATTTCACTAAACCCTAAACTGTAGGCTAAACTCAAAGTTTCCTCACAAACTTAGCAGGATTCCCTACCCATAATTCACCTGCAGGTACATCCTTGGTAACTACACTACCCGCGCCGATCATCGCATTTTCGCCAATCGTGATACCGCATAAGATGGTGCAACCTGCGCCGATGCTTGCGCCGCGTTGGATGGTGGTGCGCTCCAATATCCAATTAGGATTCTTGGCGCGAGGATAGCGGTCGTTGGTAAACGAAACATTCGCACCAACTTGTACGTTATCTTCTATAGTAATGCCATCCCATACCTGCACGCCCGATTTGATAGTAACATTATCACCTATCTTCACATCGTTCTCTATCAAGCAATGACTGCATATATTGCAGTTCTCACCTATTTGCGCTTTTGGCAGTACCACACAGAATTGCCATATATTGGTAGATTCGGGAATCTTAGCTTGCGTATCCGATAATGGATGAATCATGATTTCTTATAATTAAAAAAATCGTTGTAATTTCTAATATAATCCTCTGCCTCATAATGTTCACTAGCCAGACACATTAGCACTGTACCGCCTGAGAAATTATCCAAATCACGCCATAGACCGGGAACCACCAACAGTCCCTTCCATGGTCGATCTAGATGGAAGGTCTTCTTCTCTTGCCCATCATCTAGGGTGATATCTACCGAGCCGCTAGTAGCTACAAGCAACTGCTGCAACTGCTTGTGCGCATGCGCACCACGAGCTGCCTCGGGCACCATATAGAGGTAATAGATGCGCTTAATATCAAAAGGAATATCCTTCCCACCCTCAATCACGGACAAGTATCCACGATTATCGGTGAATTTACGGATATCAATTATGCGACAATCATTTACGGTTGTATGTTTCATATTGTTATGTTCGTTGTTTCAAATTATTATTTAATGATTTCAATTTGTACCAGCGGAATAGTGCGAAGACTATTCTATTTGCCGTCATCTTGCGGGCTTTATTGACTTTAGAAGTGTGCAATTTACAGTTATATACTAATTGCTTTGCTTTGCGAAAATCTCCATTGTAGAGATAAAGCAAATATTCGCGGTAAAACAGGTATTCTTGAATATATTCCTCGCTATAATTATCTAGTTGCAAAGCAAATTTTTCGCGCAGGTAGCGGCGTATCTCCATCAGCCCTCGATGATACTGCATATATTTAGGATGATCATACGAGATAAAGGTCGCTGATTCTGTATATACACGGTACACAACAGTCAAGTCATCTATATGTCCCCATCGGGTATGCATCGACATAATCGCTTGCATTGGATAATCCTCGACTGGAAATCCTCGGTGGATATATTCATTAAAATCGATATGCTGCAGCAGTTCTCGCTTGAAAATCATACTCAGCGGCATAGCATATACGCCACCAGGGTATGAATCTGAGAAATAATGCTTACTTACATCGCCATTTGCAATAGGGTTAAGTGGTGCTATACCAGGCACCATCTCATCACGGCGAACTAAATAGCGATATCCACTAGTTGTACAAACGCCACATTCGGGATGCGATTGCAGATAGGTCATCTGCTTCTGCAATTTCAGTTCGTCGCACCAGTAGTCATCTCCTGCACAAATACCAATCAAATCACCCGAACATGCCTTCATCACCCGCGCAAAATTAGCCATAATGCCTAGGTTATGTGCATTCTCTAACAGCAGCACTTGATCAGGATAGCGCTCTGCATAGTCACAACATATTGCGGATGTAGTATCCGTACTACAATCTTCGCCTATGATAACTTCTAATTGGAAGTCACCCTTTTGACACAGAATACTGTCCAATGTCTGACGGATGGTGTCTTGTTGATTGTAAGTTATGACAGCTACTGATATTTTCATTTTTTCAATAATTTCTTCTTTAAATTGACAATTTGATATATGCACCATCCCATCCAACGTGGAGTTTTGAATATCCAATAGTATTTAGAATGAATATCTTGATATCGTAGTTTACCAACGATTACATCCGAATCTATT
>JAEIGA010012746.1_pt1 | contig 12775 bp, 9 predicted proteins | sample 9270691 | NCBI WGS metagenome assembly JAEIGA01 (sample SAMN17057246, study PRJNA624740) | gut metagenome | biome: biome; isolation source: fecal sample | host: Bos grunniens | place: China: Xizang | collected 2019 | reverse complement strand
GGCGCTGCTGACGTTTTTGCCGCTGGGTTATTTCGTGCTGACTTCCACCCGGAAAGAAAAGTACATGGCATTTACGTTCATCATGCAAAACATTGCCGCCAATCTGGGCGGTATGCTGACGCCGTTCGGCAATCCCCAGAATCTGTACCTGTACACCAAGTTCGAGATTCCGAATCTGGAGTTTATGTCCATCATGCTGCCGCCGTTTGTAATTGCGGTGCTGCTGATTACCGTATGCTGCCTGTTCATCAAGCCGGAACCGCTGTACCTGCCCGATGAGCCCATTCATCTGGCTCCCGGCCGGACGGTGCTGTACCTGGCACTGTTCGCACTGGCCATCGCCATCGTCTTCCGAGGCATTCCGTACGGCATCGGGCTGATTGTGATTCCGGCAGTGCTGTTCTTTGCGGACCGTAAGGCGCTGAAAATGGTGGACTATCCGCTGCTGCTGACGTTTGTGTTCTTCTTTATCTTTTCCGGCAACATGGCCCGGATCGGTTTCGTGCAGGAGTTCTTCTCTTTCCTGCTGAGCAAGAGCACCCTGCTGTTCAGCGTGCTGTCCTGCCAGATCATCAGCAATGTGCCGTCGGCCATTCTGCTGTCGCAGTTTACGGAGAATTATGCACAGCTGTTGATGGGTGTCAACATTGGCGGTGTGGGTACGCTGATTGCGTCGCTGGCGTCGCTGATTACGTTCCGTGAATACACCAGCCACAACCCCGGCAAGACCGGTTATTATGTGGGGATGTTCTCGGCATTCAACTTTGGTTTCCTGTTTGTGCTGACCGGTCTGATGGCGGTACTGTAAGCACATACATTATAATATGTCTTTTTCAAGGTCGCTGTATAAAAAACAGCGGCCTTTGTTTTTTGGACAAAAGCCGCCGGGGGAGATATAATATATTTTTACTGTTCCGTCAGCTCCGCCGGTTCATATTCTTTCAGATCCGCCAGAAAACCGCCGGATTTCAGTTCCCCGGCAATCCGGTCCAGCGTTGCAACATCTGCGGCTTCAATCGTGTGATAATGATATCCGCAGGTGATATTTTTCAGCAGACTGGATTTGCCGGAAGAAATGTCCGTCAGAAAACGCTGTACATCCGCACGGGAATGCAGCCCCATCGGCGCACGGATGATATCATACGCCCGATGATACACAAATACATCTTTCACCGAACCGCCCATATCCACGACCAGATTCAGTTCACGTTCCACATCTTCATCACTGTGGTGCAGCTTGAACACACGCTGATATACCAGCCGGTCCGGCAGGCGGTATCCCCGTGCCAAGGACAGAATTTCTGTGCCGGTGGCGCGCAGCAACGCTACGTCCTGCACAATAACCTGACGGCTGACGCCCAACTGGGTAGCCAATGCAGATGCTGAAACGGGCGCAGAAGCCCCGGTGAGTCGTTTGATAATTTCTTTTCGTCTGAGTTCTCCGTTCATGACTGTCCCTCCGTTGTGGTAAATCACTACATTATATTATACATCATGAAAACTTCCATTGCAATGACTATGGACAAAAAAGAAAAATTCTGCTATGATATGCACGAACGCTCCAAAGCGAAATATGACCGGAGGAATTATTGATTTATGCGCTTGCTTTCCGATAAAAACCATCAGCGGATGGAGGCCGACCCCTACATACTCAAAAGCGGCGGCCGTTACTATATTTATGTCACCGGACACGAGGGTGTCCACGCTTATCATTCCGAGGACTTGCTGTCCGGGTGGAAGTACCATGGTGTTGTCTTTTCGTACGAAGATTGCCAGGATTACTGGGCACCCTGCGTCATCGAGCTGAACGGCAAATTTTATATGTACAACAGCTTCGGCTACAATGGTGTACCTGCCGATGCAGGCGGCTCCAACCAGACCATGTTTGTGTCGGAGGCGGAGCATCCGCTGGGGCCGTTTACCAATGCCCGGATGCTGCTGCCCCCGTTCTCCATTGACGCCCATGTGGTGCAGAATGAAGCCGGGCTTTTTCTGTTTTACTCCCGGAACTGTCTGGAGGGGGAACGGCTGGGTACCTATATTGTGGTGGACAAACTGCTGAATCCGTGGACCGTGGCCGGACAGCCGGTTCCTGCAGTGGAAGCCACGCTGGATGAAGAAATCTCCGGCATCAACCCCAAATTCCCGGACCGCCCGTGGCATACGGTGGAGGGTGCATTCTACTTCCGGGAAGGGGACTGGCAGTACGTAATGTATTCCGGTAACTGCTTTGAACAGCCGACCTATTATATCGGCTATGCCCGGGCGAAAACGGAGGAGACCGATCTGACGAAAATCAGATTTGAGAAATATCCGGACAAGAATACCTGTCACCCCGTCATGGAGACCAACCATTTTGAGGAAGGCCCCGGACATCATTCGCTGATCAAGGAAAATGGTCAGTGGTATATGATTTATCATGCCCGGGATTATGGCTATGACGCAACCGCGGAGGATGCGCGGAATGCCCGCATCTGCAAGCTCCATGTGCAGGATGGCGTGATTACCGCCGAACCGTACAAGGACCGGGTGTAAAGATCAACAAAGAAAACACCGCACAGAGCCCGTCAACGGACTTTGTGCGGTGTTGTTTTATGCAAGAAAAATTACTTATCCTGCGGAATGATGGCAATGCCCAGATCGCGGAGCTGTGCTTCGTCTACATCAGCCGGTGCGGAGGTCATCAGTTCGCTGGCATTCTGCACCTTCGGGAAGGCAACCACGTCGCGGAGGCTTTCAGCCTGCAGCAGCTGCATGACCAGACGGTCCAGACCCAGACCCATGCCGCCATGGGGCGGTGCGCCGTACTTGAAGGCATCCATCAGGAAGCCGAACTTGCGGTGGGCGGTTTCCTTGTCCATGCCCAGCAGGTCGAACATCCGCTGCTGCAGCTCGGGGTTGGTGATACGGATGGAACCGCTGGCCAGCTCAATGCCGTTGAGCACCAGGTCGTATGCCTTGGCGCGTACCTTGGACTTGTCCTCTTCCAGATAGGGCAGGCATTCATCCAGCGGAGAAGTGAAGGGATGGTGCATGGCCACCCATTCGCCGTTTTCTTCGTCGTACTCGAAGAAGGGGAACTCCACGATCCACAGCAGATTGAACTGGTTGGCCGGAATCAGGTTCAGCTTCTTGGCCAGCTCAATACGCAGGGAACCCAGCTGAGACAGCACCTTGTTGGTGTTGGTGTCGGCAATAATCAGCACCACGTCACCGGTTTCGGCACCTGCACGGTTCAGAATGGCGGTCATTTCTTCCGGCTTCATGAACTTGGCGAAGGAGCAGCCGGTGCTTTCCTTGGTCAGACGAATCCATGCCAGACCCTTACCGCCGATACCCTTGACCATTTCGGTCAGCTTGTCGATTTCCTTGCGGGTCAGCGTCTTGGCAGCATTCTTTGCGGTGATGCAGCGCACGCTGCCGCCGTTGGCGATGGCATTGGTAAATACGGAGAAGCCGCAGCCGGACACGATATCGCTCAGGTCGGTGATTTCCATGCCGTAACGGGTGTCGGGCTTATCGGAGCCGTACTTTTCCATGGCCTGCTGATAGGTCAGGCGGGGCAGCGGCAGCTTGATTTCCTTGCCCAGCACTTCCTTGAAGATGCGGGCCATGAAGCCTTCGCCGATTTTCAGCACGTCCTCCATATCCACGAAGGACATTTCGAGGTCGATCTGGGTGAACTCGGGCTGACGGTCTGCACGCAGGTCCTCGTCGCGGAAGCAGCGGGCAATCTGCATATAACGGTCGAAGCCGGCGACCATGCACAGCTGCTTGTACATCTGGGGAGACTGGGGCAGTGCATAGAAGCTGCCTTTGTGGATACGGCTGGGCACCAGATAGTCACGGGCACCTTCCGGCGTGGAACGGATCAGCATGGGGGTTTCGATTTCGATGAAGCCATTCTCATCGAAGTAGTCACGGGTCACTTTCGTGACCTTGTGACGGAACAGAATGTTCTTCTGCAGGTCCGGACGGCGCAGGTCCAGATAACGATACTTCAGACGGATGGACTCCGAGGTGTTTACCTTTTCGGTGATTTCAAAAGGCGTGGTTTCGGATTCGCCCACGATCCGCAGCTCGGTGACTTCGATTTCAATGTCGCCGGTGGGGATGTCCTTGTTCTTGGAGGAACGCTCACGCACCAGACCGGTAGCGGCCAGCACGTATTCGGAACGGACAGAGGATGCCTTGTCAAACACGGCGCGGTCGGTGCGCTCGCCGAAAGCCAGCTGCACGATGCCGGTGCGGTCACGCAGGTCCACGAAAATCAGCTGACCGAGGTCGCGCTGACGCTGTACCCAACCGCAAACAGTAACGGTGCGGCCGATGTCTGCACTGCGCAGGGTACCGCAGTAGTCCGTGCGCTTCATATTGCCCAAAAATTCTGCCATAGTATATTACACTCCCATCACTCAGGTGTTGCCACCGAGCATCATTTTACCAAGTGCCGCAGCGGAGGCTTCATCCATACCGCTGATGGCGGAAATGCCGTCCAATGCTGCTGCAAAGCGTGCATCGTACAGGCTGGCGATCAGGTCGGACAGGCGGATTTCGCGCTGTTCGCCGGTGGCCATGTTCTTCATCCGGGCCACGCCCTGATCCAGTTCGTTGTCGCCCAGCACCATAGTGAACCGGGCGCCGATTTTGTTGGCGTACTTCATCTGTGCTTTCAGGCTGCGTCCGGCAATGTCGCATTCCGCGGAGAAGCCTTCTGCGCGGGCCTTCTGGGTCAGCGCAAATGCCTCGACCTGCGCACGGGCACCCAGTCCGGCAATGTACAGGTCGCAGGGCTCGTCCTCCGGCAGCGTGATGCCCTGTGCATCCAGCAGGAGCAGCAGGCGCTCCATACCCATGCCAAAGCCCAGCGACGGCGTATGCGCGCCGCCCAGCTCATCGATGAGGCCGTCGTAGCGGCCGCCGCCGCATACGGTGCCCTGTGCGCCAATCTGCGTGGACACAAACTCAAATACCGTACGGGTATAGTAGTCCAGACCGCGCACGATGGTGGGGTTTACCGTATAGTTCAGGCCGGATGCGGTAAGGTAGGATTTGACCTTCTCAAAGTGCGCCTTGCAGTCGTCGCACAGATAATCCAGCATGGAGGGGGCGCCGGCAGCAATCTGGCTGCATACCGGGCTCTTGCAGTCCAGAATACGCATGGGGTTGCGGTCCAGACGACCCAGACAGGTTTCGCACAGCTCGCCGGAACGGTCTGCAAAGTATGCGTGCAGGGCCTTGTGGTATTCGGCGCGGCAGGTGGGGCAGCCGATGGAGTTGATTTCCAGTTTCAGCCCCTCTACGCCCAGATGGTCGAAAATCGAATTGGCCAGACAGATGATTTCCGCATCGGCGGCCGGATCGGGTGTGCCGAAGCATTCCACGCCAAACTGGTGAAACTCGCGCAGACGACCGGCCTGCGGCTTCTCGTAACGGTAGCAGGAAGTGTGGTACCACACCTTTACCGGCAGACCGTCATTGTACAGTGCGTGCTCCAGCATGGCCCGGGCGGCACCGGCAGTGCCTTCCGGACGCAGGGTGATGGAACGCCCGCCCTTGTCCTCGAAAGTATACATTTCTTTCTGTACCACGTCGGTGGTTTCGCCTACCGAACGCTGGAACAGCTCCGTATGTTCAAACACCGGGGTACGGATCTCGCGGTAGCCGTAATGACCGGCTACTTCTGCAGTGACACGCTCAATGCAGTGCCATTTGTGACTGTCCTTGGGGGTCACATCCTGCGTACCGCGGGGTGCTTTTGTCAGCAATGCCATTTCAGGATCACTCCTTTTATATTCTGGTAACAACATCTTATTATAGCAAATAAATGTGCAGTGTTCAATCGTATTTTTGCAAAAAGTCCGCTTTTACCACGATTTTATGAAAATTGCCACAAAAAACAGAGCCGGAAGACCGGCTCTGGGGGAATTTGGTGCAATATTTATTTGCTGACGGACTGTAAGGCAGCGGTGGAGGAGGTGTATTCATACTCCGAATCTTTCAGCAGCTGTTCCAGCGCTTCGGGGTCCCGCGGCTGGTTGTTGCGGATGCGCTCGAACATGACCATGGTTGCATTGCGAAGTTCAATGGCGTCCTCATCCATTGCAGGGACAATGGCACGGAAACAGAAATACAGCTTGGTCTTGGAACGACAGAAGAACGGATGACGGTTGACACCACTGAGGTTCTGCCACGGAATACCAATCTGCTCCAGATCAAATTCCAGCACTTCCGTATCGGTGATTTTGTCGTTTTCCGGCAGCGTGGAGTAATCCTCCAGCACCGAGAACAGGCCTTCCACCACACCGTAATTGCGCAGGTTGAAGTCGTCCACCAGATAAATCATGGTGTCGCCGCCCTCGAAGCTGCTGATGACTTTCAGCTTGTAAGCTTCATATTCCGACAGTTCCATGGCGGAGCTGTCCTTGGGCTGCAGCATATAACTCAGCTTCACAACCACCTTGCCGTCCCCGTTGAGGTCGTCACCGTACTGTTCCAGCAGTTTTTGCAGACGGTTCTGGTGCTGCGGGGTCCAGCTTTTTTCGGTAAGCAGTGCAATCTGGTAGTCCGGCTTGGTATGATCACCGAAGGGATCGAATGCAAAGAATACGCAAATCAGCATGATGAGGAAGAACCAGAATGCGAATTTGTGGTAATACCAGAAATTTTCCCACAGGGACTTGAACGTCCGCTGCTCGGCTGTTTTTTTGTTTTCGTTCATAAAGGGAAGCCTCCGTATGTATATTTCGCCGCAAATCGGCGAGAAACGTGCTGGTTCATAGTTTAGCACAAGTTGTACGACAAATCAATGAGAAAAGTGTGAATAATTCCATCACCTCAAGGTTTTTTGGTATAATAAAAAGCCTGTTTCCGAAGAAACAGGCAAAACGATGGGGAAACCGGAAATCAGTGCAGACCGCACACATCTTCGACCGGCAGCGAAATCAGGAAGCAGCGGGCTTCACTGTTGGCGCCGTAGGCGGTATTGATGGCTTTCATAATGGCAGCCTTCTTGCTTTTTTCGCATACAATCAGCACGATTTCACGTTCCGGCTGGATGGTAATGCCCCACAGCTTGGTGGCATTTTCGCTGCCGGCCTGCCGGCTGTGAAAAACGGTGCCGCCGGTAACACCGGCCGGTTTGGCGGCGGCCATAATTTCTTCGCTGTAGCCCTGATTGACCAGAGCCATAATCATGCTGTATTCCATAGTGTTTGTATTCATCCTTTCAAAAGTGGCATTGGGGTCTTCCATCGACTCCAGCAGCCGCATCAGCCGGGAAATACCACCGTTGATGGGCAGCGTAAAGGCAATACCGGTATTGGGACTGCCCAGATAGAGCTTGCGGGACAGGGTGTCCATCATTTCCAGAGCGAGAGACTTGGAAACCGGCGACATCAGTACGGTTTTTTCCAGATTGCCGGAGCCCAGTCCCAGCATATCAATTATTTCACCCGAAGCAGTACCCTGCGCACAGATGTGGTACTGAATCGGCACAGCTTCGGTGGTAAACAGTGCTTCGGCCTGCTCAATCAGCTTCGGGGTGCCAATCAGAAAAAACAGGCGATAATCATATTTTGGATGGTTATTGTTCATTCTCGTCCTCCTCGGTACAGATGTCATCTTCGATGTCATCTTCAATTTCTGCAGGTACAGCAACTGCTTCTTCTGCGCTGTCTCTGGTCTTAAAATTATAAATCAGCCCCATAATCTGAATGGCGATCAGGGGAGTCATAGCAACCAAGGCAACCACACCGAATGCATTGGTCATCAGATCGCCGCCTACGGCGGTGCAGGCACCAATGCTCAGGGGAAGCAGGAAGGTGGAAGTCATGGGACCGCTGGCGACGCCGCCGGAGTCAAAGGCGATACCAACGAAAATAGGCGGAACAAACCGGGAAAGAACCAGTGCGATCAGATAACCCGGTACGATAATCCACTGGATGGGCAGACCGGTCAATACGCGGAACATAGCCAGCCCAACGCTGACGGATACGCCGATGGACATACACAGATTCATCGATCCGGCAGAAATCGCGCCGTTGGTGACGGATTCGACCTGATGATTCAGCACCTGAATGGCCGGTTCCGCCTTGACAATGAAGTAGCCGATGAGCATACCTACCGGTACGATGAGCCACCGCATGGACATGGAAGCCATCTCCCGACCCAGCAGGGTACCGACCGGGGCAAAACCGACATTGACGCCGCACAGGAAGAGCATCAATCCCAGCATGGTGTAAACAAAGCCCATGACAATGCGGCGGATCTGCAGGAACTGATAGCGCTTGGTCAGCATCTGGAAAATAAAGAACATTGCGACGATGGGCAGCACCGAAACGGAGACTTCCTTGATGTAATGGGGAAAGCTGTGCAGAAATTCGATGGCCAGATCCTGCGTGGTTTCCAGTTCCGGGATGATGCTGCCTTCATAATTGCCTGCGCCGGGATGGAAGAAGCAGCCCAGCACCAGCACCGCAAGAATGGGGCCCACACTGGACAGCGCTACCAGACCGAAGCTGTCGCTGGCCGCATTCTTATCGCTTCGTACCGAAGCCAGACCGACACCCATGGCCATGATAAACGGTACGGTCATCGGACCGGTCGTCACACCGCCGGAGTCAAAGGCCACGGCGATGAAAGACTTGGGTACAAAAAAAGAACCTGCAATCAGCAGCAGATACAGGACCATCAGCATGGACGGTAAGGGAATCTGGAACAGAATACGCACAATCGCCAGTGCCAGAAAAATACCCACACCGATGGCAACCGTCCAGACGATGGTCTGGTTGGGGATGGAAGGGACCTGCTCAGCCAGTACCTGCAGGTCCGGCTCGGAGATGGTAATCAGCAGACCCATCACAAAGCCGATAGAGATAATCATGGTCATCGTTCTTGATTTGGAGATTTGCACACCGATGCCCTCACCCAGCGGGGTCATTGCCAGTTCTGCGCCCAGCTGGAAGAAGCCCATGCCCACAATCAGCAATACCGAACCGCACAAAAACAGCGAAATGGTGCCCAGATCCATCGGGATCAGCACCACACTGAGCAGCAGTACAATAAACGTGATGGGCAATACGGCGGACAAGGATTCCAAGGTTTTTTCTTTGAGTTTTGGATTCATGTAACACCTGCTTTCATAAATTTTGTCTTCTGTGCAGAACATAGAAGAAGACAAGACGAAATTACATTACATTATATCATACAAAGTGTGCGTTGTCACCCCCCAAAGCGCTCAAATTGAATGAAAAATGAGCGGAGAAGCAAACGCAAATTTGCAGGATAAAAGAAAAAACTTGCACAATAAAACAGTTTTTTGCTGAAACTACTTGCACAGATGTATGAATCGTGATAAAATGGGGGCATCGTTTTCGTTCCGGAGCATATTTTGAAGCAAGCCCCGTTTTTCAGAATGCGAATATCTTTTCAGGAGGCAAATACCATGTTTAAGAATGAATATCTGAACAAAGTTTATGCGGATGTGCAGAAGCGCAACCCCGGCGAGCCGGAGTTCCTGCAGGCCGTTTATGAGGTGCTGGAGTCGCTGGAGCCGGTGATCGAGCAGAACCCCAAGTATGAGAAGTACGGCATCATCGAGCGTATGGTGGAACCGGAGCGTCAGATCAGCTTCCGTGTGCCGTGGGTGGATGACAACGGCAAGGTGCAGGTCAACCGTGGCTATCGTATCCAGTTCAACTCTGCCATCGGTCCGTACAAGGGCGGCATCCGTTTCGCACCGTCCGTCAACTATTCCATCATGAAGTTCCTCGGTTTCGAGCAGACCTTCAAGAACAGCCTGACCAGCCTGCCCATGGGCGGCGGCAAGGGTGGCGCAGACTTCGACCCCAACGGCAAGAGCGAGGGCGAAGTGATGCGTTTCTGCCAGAGCTTCATGAACGAGCTGTATCGCCACATCGGTGCAAACACCGACGTGCCTGCCGGTGACCTGGGCGTGGGTGCCCGTGAAGTCGGCTTTATGTTTGGCCAGTATAAGCGTCTCCGCAACGAATTCACCGGCGTGTACACCGGCAAGGGCCTGTCTTTCGGCGGTTCTCTGATCCGTCCCGAAGCGACCGGCTACGGTGCAGTGTACTACACCGTGGAAATGCTGAAGTCCTTCGGCGAAGACATCAAGGGCAAGACCTTTGCTGTGTCCGGTTTCGGCAACGTGGCATGGGGCACCGTGAAGAAGATCGCTGAGCTGGGCGGCAAGGTCGTGACCATCTCCGGTCTGGACGGTTACATCTATGACGAGGACGGTATCGTGACCGACGAGAAGATCAGCTATCTGCTGGAGATGCGCGCATCCGGCCGCAACGTGGTCAAGGATTATGCGGACAAATTCGGCGTGCCGTTCTTCCCCGGCGAGCGTCCGTGGTGCGTGAAGGTAGACGTAGCAATGCCCTGCGCTACCCAGAACGAAGTGGAAATCAATGATGCCAAGAATCTGGTGGCCAACGGCGTGAAGTATTATGTGGAAGTATCCAACATGCCCACCACCGCAGAGGCAGTGTCTTACCTGAAGGCCAACGGCGTGGTAATCGCTCCGTCCAAGGCAGTCAACGCCGGCGGTGTGGCAGTGTCCGGTCTGGAAATGAGCCAGAACTCCATGCGCTACAGCTGGACCTCCGAAGAAGTGGATGCCAAGCTGCACCAGATCATGCAGAACATCTACAAGAACTCCTGGAATGCCGCCAAGAAGTACGGCATGGAGGGCGACCTGATCGCCGGTGCCAATATTGCCGGTTTCGAGAAGGTGGCCGAGGCGATGATCGCACAGGGTGTGGTCTGATCCTCGCAACCCCCGGATATTTGTGAATGATGAAATCCCCGGCCGGGAATCTGGCCGGGGATTTTTGTGCGTTTCTCCTCAAAAATAAGCACTTTTTTCGCGCAAAAAAATTTCAAAAAAATCCGAAAAAATTTGAAAAAAGGGGTTGACATTTCAGAACTTATGTAGTATTATATAGAAGCACTCGGGAGACACGAAAACAACCGAGAGCAAGATAAGAAAATAAAATATGGGGGATTTCCCGAGCGGCCAAAGGGGGCAGACTGTAAATCTGTTGTCACTGACTTCGGTGGTCCGAATCCACCATCCCCCACCAGAAAAGACCTCTTTGCGAAAGCAAAGAGGTCTTTTCCGTTATATTCGCCTTGCGGCGAATTCATTTGCGCCGCACGAAATGAACCCGAAGAAAACGAACACCTGAAAATTGACCCTGACACGCAAGCGCTGATGTCGAAGGTGCAGGGCACCACCGGCAGTATGTATGCTGAAAAGCGCGATGAAGAACGAAATCAAGCGGCTGTAATTGGCGGACGGCCTTGCATTTTCAGAAAACCTGCGGTATAATGACGCAGTAATATTGTTTGTCTGGAGATGAAAAGTATGATGTCGTTTGAATTTACCGCCCAATGCGTCGGTATTGCGGCCATGATGTTCAATATCCTGTCGTATCAGGGAAAAAGTCAGAAAGTCGTGATCGCTCTGCAGCTGTTCGGGGCCTCGCTGTTTGCAGCCAATTTCCTGATGTTGGGCGCCGTGGTCGGCGGTGTGCTCAATTTGCTTGGCGCGGTCCGTGCGGTAGTGTTTCTGTTCAAGGATAAGCTGAAAGCAGACCGCCTGCCGTGGCTGCTGGCCTTTACTGCATCCTATGTAACGGTGTATGTGTTGAACTTCACTGCTTTCGGCAAGGAACCGACCGTATTCAACCTGACGGTCGAGCTGCTTCCTGTAATCGGTATGTTGGCGCTGAACATCGGATTTATGCTGAAGGATGCCGCTGCCGTCCGGAAATGCGGACTGGTCAGCTCGCCCTCGTGGCTGATTTATAATCTGGTGGTCGGTTCGTGGGGTGCCATTATTTGCGAGGTGCTCACACTGATTTCGATTTTCATCGGCATGGTTCGCCACGATCAGAAAGCCTGAAACAAGATACGAAAGTCCTCGTTCGCATGAACGGGGACTTTTTTGTGCTTCTTGCGTATCGCATGGTTTTATGCTATCATAAAAAGAAAGCAGACACGCCAAGTACATGTATCGGAATGGTGAAGGCGGCGTGCAATTCTCGATTGAGGTGAAAACATGAGTAAATATCCGATCCGCAAAGAATTTTTCCCATTTTCATTTTTTACACCGCCCATCAGCGAAAAGTTTCTGAAAATGGCAGTGCCGCACATGAAAACGCCGAAATTCATTTTCAAAGATTCTGCGCTGACCGTGAACCGCTATGAAATCGAAAGCAGCGACGGGGCAAAGGTGGAAGCATTCCTGTTGTCCCCGAAAGACCTCAGCGAACCGGCATCTGCGCTGATTTACTGCCATGGCGGTGGCTTTGTGTTGCCGGCGGCAGGCTATCATTATAAAAATGCGGTGAGTTATGCCCGAAATGCCGGCTGTAAGGTGCTGTTTGTCAACTACCGGTTGGCTCCGCAGGTGCAGCATCCGGTCTTTTTCGAGGATTGCTATGCCGCCCTGTGCTGGGCATATGAAAATGCAGAAGCGCTCGGCATTGACCCTGCCCGGATGGGCATTGGAGGTGACAGCGCAGGAGCTACACTGGCGGTTGGGGTCTGCATGATGGCACGGGAGCGGAAGCACCCCGTGAAGCTGTTGTTCCAGATGCTGCCGTATCCGTTTCTGGATGCACGAAACACCAGCGCATCCTGCAAGAAATATACCGATACCCCCATGTGGAATTCCACGCTGTCCGGACGCATCGGTCCCATGACACAGGTGGACAACACCCGTCCCGATTACATCTATTAT
>JAEIGA010012745.1_pt1 | contig 12775 bp, 11 predicted proteins | sample 9270691 | NCBI WGS metagenome assembly JAEIGA01 (sample SAMN17057246, study PRJNA624740) | gut metagenome | biome: biome; isolation source: fecal sample | host: Bos grunniens | place: China: Xizang | collected 2019 | reverse complement strand
GTCGGCTACTCAGTTGAATAGTGATTATCAAATATCTGAAACGCCAGACCAAAATTTACTTCGTGGCGCCAAATCCATTGCCGATAGAATTGACTTTGGTTCTATTTTACTTAATGTAAAAGACGAAGATTTAGTAAAATTAGAAAAAATATTAGCAACCAATGTTTTTGATGTTCCTACAATTAAAATGTCTATTTATAAAAATAGACGAGGAAGATATAAAGGCGTGTATTTATGGTGTAGAGCCGATTTAGGTACGTGCCGAATTACCCCAATGTTTTGTACCACATATGATTATGAATTGGTTCAAATTGATGATATTAAAATTATTGTTGAAGAAGAAAGCGCATTTTAAATCAAAGGAGATAAAAAAATATGAATAAAATTAATAATGGTTATAAATACAAAATGTCCAAATTAATGGCGAAAGATTTGTTATCCACAAGAAAAGGTGAAGAAGCAAAAATGCACCCACAGGATTATTTATGTAAAGTTGTTAATGACACCTTTGGCTTAAAAGGTGTTTGTGTTGAAGTAGTATATTATTAATATGTTAATTTTTGATAAAGATGAGGTCAAGAGTAATCTTGGCCTCGACGATATATTCAATCTACTTCAAGAGTGGGGCGGTGATCCACAATATACTTCATTCGGTATTTTGTCCTCTACTATTTGCCATAATGAGCCAGGTGAAGGTAGTAGAAAATTATATTATTATGAAAACAGTAACTTGTTTAAATGTTATACGGGTTGCGCCAATGATTTATTTGATATTTTTGAACTGACAATTAAAATTTTTAGTATTCAGCACAATAGAGAAATGGATTTAAACGATGCTGTTAGATATATCGCTGCGAAGCATAATTTTGGCGGCAGATTAGAAGATACTGAAAAAATTGATTTAGAAGATTGGGAAATCTTATCGAATTATGATAGAATACAATCTATTGAACTTGCTGAAAAAAAAGAGATTGTTTTAAAAGAATATGATGAAAAGATATTAAGTAGATTTAATTATGAAGTAAAAATTGGTCCATGGCTCCATGAAGGAATTAATCAAGAAAGTTTAAAAACCGCTCAAATTGGTTATTATCCCGGAGGAGAACAAATTACCATTCCACATTTTGATATTAATGGTAGATTCATCGGCCTTCGTGGTAGAACATTAATCAAAGAAGAGGGCGAGTTATATGGAAAATATCGCCCATTAAAAATTAATAGAATTTTATATAACCATCCTCTTGGAATGAATTTATACAATCTTAATAATAGTAAAGATAATATTAAAACTTTTAAAAAGGCTATTGTATTTGAAGGCGAAAAAAGTACCTTATTATATCGTTCTTATTTCGGTAAAGATTATGATATTTCAGTTGCTTGTTGCGGTTCAAGCATTTCGGCATATCAAATACAACTTCTTATGGATTGTGGAGCCGAAGAAATTATAGTAGCATTTGACCGACAATTTGAAGAAATTGGCGACGAACAATTTAAAAGATTAAAAGCAAATATTCTTAAATTACATAATAAAAATAAAAATTATGTAAAAATGAGTTTTATATTTGATAAAAATATGATTACAAATTATAAAGCGAGTCCAATAGACGAAGGAGATATAAAGTTCTTACAATTATTTAAAGAAAGGATTGTATTATAATTTGAACAAAGTAGGTAAAGATAAATGATTTAGAAATTAAATAAAATAGGGGTTGATACTCTGAAAGGAGGTTGAATCCATTGAGATATCAACTAATAAATGAACGCAATATGGCTTTATCTGCCGTAGAGCAAGTTTTATATAACAGAGGCATTAACCCTAATGAAATGGATAGATTTAAATATCCATCTGCCGAAGAGGTATTTGAACCAGAGCGAATCGAACATATGTTCGAAGGCGCCCAAATGCTAATCCGGCATGTTTCGCAAAATGATAAAATCTTCATTCAAGTAGATAGTGATTGTGATGGCTATACAAGCGCAGCGATTTTAATCAACTACTTAAATTGTTTATTCCCCCATTTTGCGCAAACAAAAATATCTTATCGTATCCACGATGGTAAGCAACATGGATTGCTAACCGACACCATTCCTAATGATATTGGGCTTGTAATCGCTCCCGATAGTTCTTCTAATGATTACATCGAACATGAAGAATTAGCCAAAAGAGGAATTGATGTATTAGTATTAGATCACCATGAGGCAGAAGAATATTCAAAATTCGCCTGCGTAATTAATAATCAAATGTGTGATTATCCTAATAAATCTTTATCCGGTGCGGGTGTTGTATATAAGTTCTGTTGCTATTTAGACAAATTATTAAATAGTAATTACGCTGAAGATTTTTTAGATTTAGCTACTGTTGGTTTAATCGCCGATGTAATGCCATTAAAAGATTTTGAAACTCGGCATTTAATATTAAAAGGAATGCAAGACTTTAGAAATCCACTATTGAAAACTATGGTGGAAAAGGATGATTTTCATTTTGGAGGGAAAGCATTAACTCCCTTCAATATAGCGTGGTATATTGCTCCATATATAAACGCAATAACACGTTCTGGTACAGATACAGAAAAAATGGTTGTTTTTGAATCAATGATTGATTTTTTAGCATATCAAACAGTCCCATCAACCAAAAGAGGTCATAAAGGAGAGTTTGAAACACGAGTAGAGCAAGCAGTTCGTACTTGTAATAATGTAAAAAATCGGCAGACAAAATCAAAAGATAATGCGATGTTTGCCGTTTTAGATACCATTGAAAAAGAAAACTTAACTGAAAATAAAATCTTAGCAATTAGATTAGATCCCAAATACGCAGCGGATAAAAATCTAACTGGTTTGATTGCAAATGGATTATTAGACACTTACAATAGACCGATTTTAATTTTAAATAAAGTTGAAGAAAATGGAAAGGTTTATTGGAGAGGGTCTGCCAGAGGATACGATAAAGCAAATCTTGGTAGTCTTCGTGATTTATTAGAACAGTCAAAACTTGTAGAATACGCACAAGGTCATGCTTCCGCTTTTGGTATTTCTATTCCAGAAGAAAACTACGAGGCATTAGTTCAATATGTTAATGAAGCCTATAAAGATTTTGACTGCGCTCCTATTTATTCTGTAGATTTAATATGGGATGGCACCAAAGATTTATCAGCACAGGCTTTTTCTGAAATTGCCGATGAAGAAAAAATTTGGGGCCGTGGGGTTGAAGATCCCCTTATCGCCATTGAGGGTTTAAGAATATTTGGTAGTCAATTGAGAATGTTTGGTTTAGAAAAAGGCAAACCTACACTGAGCATACAATTAGATGACGGGAGTTCGTTGGTCAAATTCAAGTCGTCTGAAGAAGAATATGAACTTTTACATTCAGATTTAGGTTATGTAATTATCAACGCAGTAGGAACTTGTACGCGGAGCAATTGGGGAATTCCGCAATTTATGATACATGAATATGAAATTATTGGCAAAAATGATTATTACTTTTAATTACATGCCTTGACTTGTTGCCTAATAAACAACAAGAGAGGAAATATAAAATGAAGAAAAAAATCTTTATAAGTATTTTAATATTATTGATTGGTATTTTATGTACTGGTTTCGCATTTCCATTCGTGGAAGAAGAACCTGAAATGCCAAAAATTAATGTTGAAGAATTAGTATCTTTTGAGGATAAAAATATTAAAAATTATACCTTAATGGATCTTCAAATGAAAATAATTGAATATCAAAATAAGCAAAATAGCGCCCATGAGATTACCCAAAGCGCAAAAGATTTGGGCTGGCCTGAAAATTGTGAACCGGTTGTAATGGCACAAATTGAGTGGCGAAATGCTAAATTGATAGTTGAGTATTATCAGAAAATCTATGAAGAAAAATTGGCAAAAATCGAAAAAGAAAATTGGGAAAAAAGAATGAATGAATACCCAGAAGCCACTGAAGTTTGGTTGTATATGAAAGAACAAGGATGGAATGATTATGTTTGTGCCGGCATTATGGGTAATTTAATGGCCGAAACTGGTGGACAAACTTTAAATCTTAATCCTAAATTGTACTGCCAAGGATATTATGGTATTTGCCAATGGAATAAAAATCATAAATCCGCTATTTGGGGAAAAGGTTTAACAAAACAATTAGAGTATATGAATAGTAATATCAAATCTGAAATTGATACTTATGGATATGCTTATAAAAAAGGATTTAAATTTGACACATTTTTAAATTTGACTGACGAAAAAGAAGCGGCCTTGGCTTTTGCTAAAAGCTATGAAAGATGTGCTTCTTCTACTTATGAAGTTAGACAAAAAAATGCTACAAAAGCATATGATTATTTTGTAAAATAATTTTAGGGTTGTATAGTTGAATATGGCTATACAACCCATTTTTTTGTTGCTCCGACCGGCCACTAGTGAAAGAATCGTAAAACCAAAACAAAAAGGCCATTTAGAAATTTTTTCGGCAAATACCTTCACTTGACAAAAACTTAAAAATATGTTATAATATATTATAAAGAAAAAATAAAGGAGAAGTAATATGCCTGATAATAAAACCTATAATAAGTTGGGATTGTATAATTCTTACGATAAAAACCATAAAGAAAGAGATGCTTTAGATTATTATGCTACTCCATCAGAAGAAGTATTAAATATCTTACAGAGATTAGATATTGATTTTCATAATAAAATTATTTTAGAGCCTTGTGTAGGTGGCGGTCATATGTTAGATGCCATTTTTGATTATTTACAAGATGAAGCTGAATTTGGAAAAGGAATGCCGTCTTCAATTATTGCTACCGATATTAAAGATAGAGGAGCGAAGGAATATTGTTGGCGTAAATATCCAGAAAATATACCAAAAGAAAATGATGATTTCATTATTTTTGATTATGGTTTAGATTTCTTTTCTGATGATTATCCATATAATTCCGTAGATTATATTATTATGAATCCACCATATTCTACTATTGAGCCATTTACCATTAGAGCATTAGAGATTGCCGAAAAGGGCGTATTAATGTTAGCCCGTTTACAATTTTTAGAAGGTAAAGGTAGATATGAAAATATTTTATCAGAAAATCCCCCTACTGATGTATATGTATATGTAGATAGAATTAAATGTTATAAAAATGGTGATTTTAGTCAAACAGAATCCAGCGCGCAGGCTTATGCTTGGTTCTTTTGGAATAAAGAAAAAGAAGATAAAGAAACAAAATTACATTGGATTAGAAGGGCGGAAGATTAAATGTGGATTTATTGGTTAGAACAATGCGATTATTGTGTAAATAAAATAAGAGAAGATGGAAAGTTATGTGAATATTATGATTCATTACAACAGTATATGAAAGATTTACGCGCTGTTAAATCTATTACACCAGTATATGGTTCATTAAATTTTAGATGTGATTATAATGTAATTGACGAAGAATTATATTATGAAAAAAATCCTGGAGGAGAATATCCAAAATAAAAGAAAGGAGAAATGGAATTACATGGAGCTTACTAACAAACAATATGCGGGTTTAAAAATTGCGATTCAGCGCTATAAAGAGAAACAACCTTATACTTGTATTGCCGGCTATGCCGGAACGGGTAAATCTACGCTTGTAAAATTTATTGTTTCTGCTTTAAATATTTCAGAGCGAGATGTCTGCTATGTTGCCTATACGGGTAAGGCTGCGAAAGTTCTTCGTGAAAAAGGCTGTCCTAATGCTATGACGGCACATAGATTATTATATCAATCATTCCCAAGAAATGATGGTACTTTTTATCACAAACCAAAAAGACCATTAGATTGGCAGTATAAATTAATTATAGTTGATGAAATTTCTATGTTGCCAAAAGAATTATGGGATTTATTATTATCGCATAATATTCCTGTTATTTGTCTTGGAGACCCGTTTCAGTTGCCTCCAATTGGCGAGGATAATGGAGTACTCTATAATCCCCATATCTTCCTTGATGAAATTATGCGTCAAGCGCAAGAAAGTGAAATCATTAGATTGACAATGGATATTCGTGAAGGGAAACCATTAAACCTCTTTAAAGGAAAAGAGGTCCAAGTAATAAAACCGGAAGAAATAGTGGGCGGCATGTACGGCTGGGCCGATCAAATTATTTGTGCTAAAAATATTACTCGCAGAACTATTAATTCACAAATGCGAAAAATGTTATTTGATACAGAAGACGATATTCCATTAGCAGGAGATAAAGTAATTAGTTTACGCAATAGCTGGGAGACAATTACTGAAATGGGAGACCCATTAATTAATGGCGCTATTGGAACTATTTCTAATATACGAATCAATGAATATCACCCTTTTTTACATCCTCAATTGCTTTGGGACTTTTTACCCGAAGACTATACCGATGAAGATGTAAAAAAATCACCTTTAGATTTATCTTTCAGAGACTTAAACGTGGATTATAAACTACTTACTACGGGTGAAGAAACAGTAAACGCTAAAAATTTTAAAAAATTTCCAAAAGATTTTAGACCTTTAACTTTTGATTATGGATATTGTATTACTTGCCATAAAAGTCAAGGTAGCGAATATAATAAAGTTCTAGTATTTGAAGAACATTTAAAAGGCGGAGACCATGCTCGTTGGCTTTATACTGCTGCCACAAGGGCAAAAGAAAAATTAGTAATTGTGAGGAGTAATTAATGAAAAAAACATTAGATATATTACATCGTATTACTGGAATTTTTTCTACTATAACCACCGAATTGGAAGAAATGGATAGTAATTTAAATTCTATGTCAGCCAAAATAGCTTATTTAGAAACAGAAATAATCAAATTAAACGGAGAAAAAGAAAAAAATAATGATTTAAAAAGAAAAATCGCTAATTTACTGCTAGAAGATTCTCATTGACAAAATAAAAAAAATATGTTATAATAATAATATATGAAAAAAGAGGGTGATTTTTTGAAGTTAGGTTATCCGGGTTCTCTTCATAATCATAGTGAATATTCAAATTTACGATTACGAGATTCTATTAATCGTATAAGTGATATGATTGATTATGCTATTGAATTAGGGCAAGAAGTTATAGCAATTACAGAGCATGAAACAATTTCAAATGCAATTAAAATAGAAAAATATTATAATAAAATAAAAAAAGATCATCCTAATTTTAAAGTAATTTTAGGTAATGAAATTTATTTATGCCGAGATGGATTAGACGGTCAAAATTTTAATAAAGAAGAAGATAAATATTTTCACTTTATCCTATTAGCCAAAGATGCTGAAGGGCATAAACAAATTAGAGAAATTTCTACCCGAGCATGGATGCGGTCATATATGACTGGTAAAATGCGTAGAGTGCCAACATATTATCAAGATTTAATTGATATTATTGGAGCAAATCCGGGGCATATAATTGGCAGCACGGCTTGTTTGGGCGGGTTTTTAGGAACTAAACTTATTCAATATAAAAATATGAGCTCCGAACTGAAAAATGATTTCTATGAAAAAATTAAAAATTGGTTAAAACAAATGGAAAATATTTTCGGTAAGGAGCATTTTTATTTAGAAATGCAACCTTCTAATGATAAAGATCAAATCTTTGTTAATCAACAGATTTATTATTTGTCTAAAGAATTAAATATTCCATATATTATTACAACAGATAGTCATTATCTAAAAGCAGAAGATGCGCCAATTCATAAAGCGTTTTTAAATTCCCAAGAGGGTGATAGAGAAGTTGACGCATTTTATGCCACCACCTATTTAATGGGAACTGAAGAAATAGAACAATATTTTACAAATTACGCTGATGAAGAAATTTTACAAGAAGCATATAAAAATATTTTAAAAATAAAAAATATGTGTGAAGATTATTCTCTTAAAAAACCATTAAAAATTCCTTCATTGTCTTGGCGAGAATGTGAAGATTTTCCAAAAGAGAAATATGATTATTACGCCTCCGAAATGCCTTATATGAAAAATTTCCTTCATTCAGATTTTGAGGGCGATCGGCATATGATTAAATTAATTATTAAAAAATTAGAATCTGATGATAGATTACGAAATAAAGAAACGTATGAAGAATTAAATGATAATCTTCGTATCACATGGGAAAGTTCTGAAGTTAATAAAGCGCATTGGTCAGCATACTTCTTAAATTTACAAAAAACTATTGATGTATGCTGGGAAGCGGGCACAATTGTAGGGCCAGGTCGTGGGTCTGGCGTAGGGTTTTTATTATTATATATTTTAGATATTATTCAAATTAATCCTATGTGGGAAACAACTAAAACTTTTAGTTGGAGATTTTTAAATCCGGCTCGTGTATCCGTATTAGATATTGATACAGATATCGAAGGCGGCAAACGCGCACAGGTACTTCAAAAATTAAGAGAATATTATGGTAGTGATAGAGTAAGTAATGTCGTGACTTTTGGTACTGAAGGTAGTAAATCGGCAATTCAAACTGCCGCCCGAGGTCTTGGTATTGATAATGATATTTCTTTATATATCGCTTCATTAATTCCTGCCGATCGTGGTAAAACAAGAACTTTATCACAATGTTATTATGGTGATGAAGAAAATGATTTTAAACCAATTCCATTATTTATTCAACAGATGAAAGAGTATCCTGAACTTTGGGAAGTAGCTCAAAAGATTGAGGGATTAGTAAATCGTGTGGGTGAGCATGCCGGTGGTGTAATTTTTGTTGATGAACCATTTACTAATTCTACTGGATTAATGAAAGTACCGAATGGTGATATCGTGACACAGTTTGATTTACATGATAGTGAAGATGCTTCACTTATTAAAATTGACTTATTATCTGTTGAGGGTCTTGATAAAATCCATACATGCCTTGATTTATTAGTAGAATATAATTATATTGAACCTGGTAGCACATTGAAAGAAACTTATGATAAATATTTAGATATTTATAAATTGGAAAGAACTGCTCCGGAAATGTGGGATATGGTAAATCATCATAAAATTCATTCTTTATTCCAAATGGAACAACAGAGTGGTATTCAGGGTATTGCCTTGACACATCCTCAATCAGTAGATGACTTGGCGGTATTAAACTCGGTAATTCGCTTAATGGCACAAGACAAATCTGCTGAATCTCCATTAAATAAATATGCCAGATTTAAAAATAATATTAATTTATGGTATAAAGAAATGGATAATTATGGATTGAAGCCAGAGGAACAAGAATTGTTAAAGCCGATTGTTGGATTGGCGTATGGTATCTGTGAATCACAAGAAAAGTTTATGCAGCTGGTTCAGCTTCCGGAATGTGGTGGATTTGATCTATCATGGGCAGATAGATTAAGAAAAAGTATTGCGAAAAAGAACCCGGCTGAATACGAACAATTGACGAAAGAATTTTTTGAAAATGCGAAAGAAAAAAAATTAAGTTATAATTTATGTAATTATGTATGGAACGTGTTAGTAGCAACAAGTAGAGGTTATGGATTTAATGCTTCTCATACGCTCGCTTATTCACTCGTAGCATTACAGGAAATGAATTTGGCATATAGATTTCCTATTATCTTTTGGAATACGGCTTGTTTAATCACTGATAGTGGTGGCAATGAAGAAGATCCTGAAGAGGCGATAGAAGAAGTTGTTGATATATATGAGCCAGAAGACTTTGAAGAGTTTGAATATATTGACGCGCCAGATAAAAAAACTAAAATTAAAAAGAAACGCACTAAAACAACCGATTATAAAAAAATTGCTATCGCAATTAGTAAAATGAAACAGGCTGGTATTAATATTGAACCACCGAATATTAATACTTCAACTTATACTTTTACTCCGGATGTAGAAAATAATAAAATTATTTTTGGACTTTCTGGAATTTTAAGTGTTGGTGAAGATGTAATTAATGAGACAATTGTCAATAGACCATATAGTTCTCCAAAAGACTATTTGAATAAAGTTAAACCGAAACGGCAATCAATGATTTCATTAATTAAAGGCGGGGCATTTGATAGTATGATGGATAGGAAATTGTGTATGGCGTGGTATATTTGGGAAACTTGTGATAAAAAGAAAAGAATTACACTTCAAAATATGCCGGGATTAATTAAATATAATTTACTTCCAGAAGATACCGATAAAAAAGTAATGGCGCGAAGAATATACGAATTCAATAGATATTTAAAAGCAGTATGTAAAGGCAATTCTACACATTTTAAATTAGATGAAAGAGCCATTAATTTCTTGGTTGAAATCGGTCAAGAAAATTTAATGGAAGAAGATTTTACTTTATCTCAAAAAATTTGGGATAAAAAAGTATATCAAGTATGGATGGAAGTTTTTAGACAGTGGATTGCCGAAAATGGGCCTGAAATATTAAATAATTTAAATGCTACTATTTTTAAAGAAGATTGGGAAAAATACGCCCCAGGAAATTATTCCTCTTGGGAAATGGAAGCATTGTGTTATTATTATCATGACCATGAATTAAAAAATATCAATTTCGGCAAATATGGTATTATGAATTTCTTTAGTATGCCAGAAGAACCAATTATTGATAGATCGTTTCAAAAAGGTGGAAAGACTATTAATATGTTTAAATTATATAAAATTTGTGGCACTTGTATCGCTAAAGATAAAAATAAATCTACAGTGACTTTATTGACACCCGATGGGGTTGTGACTGTTAAATTTAGAAAAGAATATTTTTCTATGTTTGATAAACAAATTTCTGAAAGACAGGAAGATGGAACGAAAAAAGTAATTGAAAAATCTTGGTATAATCGTGGAAGTATGTTGATTATTCAGGGTTTCCGCTCAGGGGATAATTTTATTCCTAAAAAATATGCGTCTTCAGGAGGGCATCAACTTTATAAAATTGATACCATTGGAAAAAATGGCGATTTAATCTTAAGAAATGCGCGCTATCAAGGAGATATTGATGATTAAAAAGTATATTGAAGAGGGTTTATAAAATGTTAAAACAATGTAAAATATGTAAATGCCACCTTCCCCTTTCCTCTTTTTGGAAATATAAAAAGGAAAATACTCGTTTTTTAATCAATAAAAATTTTGTTTATTATCACACTTGTAAAAATTGTTGTCTAAAAACTATTAATCCAAAAAATCCAAAAACCTTTCTCCCTATTTTAGAAGAAATGAATATTCCATATATTAAATTAATATATAATCAGTATTTAAATAGCGCTAATCCATTTGGTAAATATTTAGCCCGTATGAGATTAGGTAATTTGTACGATTTAGAATATAAAGATACTGAATTTTTAAATAGAGGAATTGAAAAAAATGATTAAAAAGAAATATATTAAACGAATGTATGTTGAGGTTCCTATTTGCGACAAATGCGGTTCGCAAATGGAACCCACAGGAATGGTATTAACTACCTATCCTTGTAAATATCCATATAAATGCTCTAACCCAGAATGCGATGGCGTCACCACATTCTGGGAGAATGAATTACCAGGGCTAAAATATGAGTTTGAAGAAGAAGAAGATAAAGAAAAAACAATAAATAAATATAAAATTATTGCTATTATTGGTGAAGCTGGCACTGGTAAAGATACTATTTTAAAAAAGATAGTAGATAGATTTGATATTTCAACTCATGAAATTATTAGCTATACTTCTCGCTCAAAAAGAAGTAATGAAAAAGAGGGTATTAATTACCATTTTGTTTCAAAAGAAGAGTTTGAAGATTTAATTAATCAACATAGAATGTTAGAATACGCTGAATTTAATGGCTGGTATTATGGCACTGGAATTGATGATATTAAACCCGATAAAATTAATATCGGAGTATTTAATCCAGAAGGAATTAGACAACTCAAGAAAAATTCTAATGTTGAAGTAATTGTTTGGCGAATTACCTGCCGAGATGATGTTCGCCTAAAACGGCAATTAAACAGAGAAGATAATCCTAATGTTGAGGAAATTATAAGAAGATATAATACTGACAAGGAAGACTTCTCTAATTTAGATTTTAAAGTAGATTATATTACACAAAATGAAAATCAAACGGATTTAGCGGGCGTTCAAACTATGTTTGAGCACATTATCAAGCTACTTTTGGGCGAGTTAGATTAATTTGTAAAAATGCCTTTTCATATATAATATATCACTAAAATAGAAACGGAGAAAAATTATGGTAAATATTATAAAACGAAATGGGCAGGCAGTGCCTTTTGACAAAGAAAAAATCGTATCAGCAATTAATAAAGCCTTCATTGAAGTAGATGAAAAGTTATATGAAACTGATACGGCAAATGATATCGCAGATGAAATCGCTTTAATCGCAAAGGAAAAAGGAAATTTATCTGTTGAAGAAATTCAAGATTTAGTAGAAGATTTTTTAATGCGTTCGGAAAGAAAAGATGTCGCTAAATCTTATATCAGATTTAGATATAAAAAAGAAGTAGTTAGAGAAAGAAGAGACGATTTCTTTAATACTATTGAAAATAAATTAATGGCAAAAGATGTAAAAAATCAAAATGCTAATATGGATGAAAAGTCATTTGGCGGTCGCGTGGGCGAAGCGTCAAGCGTAATGACTAAACAATATGCGTTAGACTTTTTAATGAGTAAAAAATCAAGAGAAAATCATTTAAATAATAGAATCTATATTCACGATTTAGATTCTTATGCTACTGGAATGCATAATTGCCTTTCTATTCCTTTTGATGATTTATTAGCAAATGGTTTTAATACCAGACAAATTGATGTTAGACCAGCGCAGAGTGTATCTACCGCTCTTCAACAGTTCGCAGTGCTTTTCCAATTACAGTCTTTACAGCAATTTGGTGGCGTAAGT
>JAEIGA010012744.1_pt1 | contig 12775 bp, 9 predicted proteins | sample 9270691 | NCBI WGS metagenome assembly JAEIGA01 (sample SAMN17057246, study PRJNA624740) | gut metagenome | biome: biome; isolation source: fecal sample | host: Bos grunniens | place: China: Xizang | collected 2019 | reverse complement strand
CAAGGACAAATCGCTCAACTATATGGTTTAACTAAATTAGTAGTTCCAAACAACAGCGTTTGTCCTGGATGGGGTAATGTAACAATTACTCCTAGTGCAACAACTACAACAGGAGCGTAGTACAAAATAATTAGAGGAGGTGCTTATTATATATGTATGATTATACAAAAGTTATGAACGGATTAGCTGAATTTGTAGACACTGAAATCCTATCTAAAATAGACGATTGGCGTAAATGGGTATTTGGTGCCGGAGTGGGTTTTTATCTTTCTCAAGGGAAAGAAATGGTTGAGCAGCTAAAAGAGAATAATTTAGTAAGAAAGATGAATTTAATAGACAAGAACAATAAGATTAATATAGATTTATTATATAAGGAAATGAAGGTACAGGCTGCTAAGTCAGCCATTATGTTTGACATACCAACTATTGGTCCACTTGTAATAAATGAAAGTGATTTGGACAAAATATATAGTATAATAACAAGATAAGTGCCTTTGAGAGAAGAGCTCAGTTCAGCTCTTCTCTGTATTTTTATGCTCTGAAACTTACTATATATTTGAGAAGAAATTCTACAACAAAAGGAGGTATAAAAATGGCAAAGAAACTTAAAACTTTATCTGCAGAAGAAAAGATAAAAAGAATTGAAATGGCACCTGAAGCTATGCAAGCAATGGTAGCCAAAGCTTACCTAAGAGAAGATATTGCTGACGAGGATGTCCAATATTTATTTAATGAAGATACGTTAGAAGAACTTAACGATCCTAGTGAAGCGTCTAATATAGAAAATATAAACGCAGAACAAATCGAAGGAATCGGAGCAGGAAACTTTTTTATGAGAACAACCAAACCAAGCGGCAATAAAAACTTTATTAGAAAGGCCGATGGTGGATGGAATACTTGTATTAAAGGAAATCCAACTGATGCTAATGCCAATGTTTTAGCTAACTGTGTAGGATACGCAAGTGGTCGTTTTAATGAAATAATCAATGAGGCGAGAGGAACTACAGGATGTACTTATACTACACTTAACTGTAATGCTGAAAACTTTATTGAAAGAGCTAAGTCGGCAGGGCTAGCAGTTGGTTCAACCCCAAGAGTTGGAGCAATCGGATGTGCTATGAAAGGCTCTACTTTAAATGGAGGAGACGGAGCAGGGCACGTATGGATAGTTGAAAAAGTTAACAGCTCTAGTTCAACTTACACATCAGAATCAGGATATGGTTCAACTGCATTCTGGAACCAAACAAGAAATAACTCAAACGGAAGATGGGGATTAGGTTCAGGATATAGCTTCAGAGGATATATTTATTTACCAGCAGACGTTCAAAAAGTAGTAGATGCTGCTGTTAATCCAACGCCAGCACCAACTCCAAGCGACAAGTTCAATATTGGAGATAAAGTAGTAATCAATGGACCTTTATATGTAAGTTCTAATGCTGCAGCACCAAGCGGTAGCGTAAGTAACAAGGTTACCGAAATTACAAGAAAGGTACCTGGAACAGCTCATCCATATAATACAAGCGGAGATTTAGGATGGATGGATGAAAGTTCTATTAAAAAATATGAAGAACCAAAACCAACTCCAACACCTACACCAGCACCAACTCCAAGCAAACCAACGCTTAATGTTGGAGACACTGTAAAAATCATTGGTACAGGTAATGGGTCAAGCTATGGAACATCTAATACAGCTTATGGACTTGGATGGACAAGACAAATCCTAGGCATTTATGAAGGAAGACCTTATCCATACAGAGTTGGGAACTCAACAGGAACAACAGGTTTCTATAAAGCAAGTGCTTTACAAAAATAGTTAGGAGGAAATTATGTTAGAAGCAATTTTATCAACATTAGGAATTATGGGATGGTTAGGAATCATTCTTATGATTCTAGTAGCAGTTAATACTGCTTGTGGAACTATTTTTAATATATTCTCTAAAGGAGAAAAATTTAGTTGGAAAAGATTATTAGGAGGTATGGGTAAAGCCTTAGTATTCTATGTAGCTGCAGCTTTAGTTAGCGTGGCTTGTACTATGTTACCTTATATCAATAATATGATTTCAGATAGTTTTGGAGTTGTATTATTAACAGACGACCTATTAAAAACACTTTCAAGTGTTGGTGTATTAGGTATCGTTGTTTCAGTAATTACCATCCAAGCAAAAAATGCTATTAAAAATACAGTTCAATTAGCAAACATGGGAAATCAACCAGAAGAAATCACATGGAACGTAGAAGAGGAATAATTCCTCTTCTTTTTTTTATTTATTAAGCTCTAAATATACTATAATATTAGGATACCAACTCTAAGCAAGATGGAGTCAAAGATTACACAAGGAGGTATAGAATGGGCGTTTATCGAAGAATGAATAGTGGTTCAGCAAAAGAACCCAACGACCTATATGTCAGTGTAAGGGAAGATGGAGACAAGGCAGTTATGTACACATCCTCTGGAACTAAAGTATATCATCATACTTCAGTTGAACAGGTAGATAATGATATAATGACCGCTATCCAAACTGTCCCCGCTCTTGCTGAGAGAGATTTGAAACCTTTTGTAGATGAAAGGGGTAGCTATATATTTCTCACAGATAAACCCAAGATTAATGGGGTAGTATTGGAAGGAGATAAGAGTACCAACGATTTAAACATATTTGGGAAAATATCTGCGAGTGGGGTATTTTTTGATGATGGGGATTCAGTCCAAGACAAGTTGGAAAAGGGTGAGCTCGGTACAAATGATTATAACAAGTTGCATAATAGACCTACTATTAATGGTGTAGTTATATGTGACGACAATAATGCAGTACAGCTAGGAATTATCGAAGATGAAAATATCTCAGACATTAAAACTTGGTCATCAAAATATATCCAACAAGTTTTAAACAATCATACCAACATTGTTGAAATGATAGGTACGGATGAAAGCCCTGTTATTGCTTCGGAATTAATGATTGGTTCTTATGTCATTTCTGGTAAGGTGCAGTCAAGTAGAGAAAATATAACAACCATTCGTATTCCACGAAAACAATATATGGTCAATCGAGACTTAGATGATACCACTGTATTATGGGATTCAAATCCTTATATAGCAGAGCAACATTACATATTATTTGAACACAAGGGAATGACCGAGCCACAGGAAAAAACCCTGGAGATCCTAACAAAAGCAAGTCTTGCTGAGGCTAAGCTTGATTGTGGCGAGTTTTAAACAAAGGAGGAATGAAAATGGCAAATATTATTAAAATTAAAAGAGGTTACAAAGCCGATGTAGCCAACTTGACCCTATTGCCAGGTGAACTTGGGGTTACATTAGATACACATGAGTTATATGTGGGAGACCAAAATGGGGTTAAACAACTAGTTAAAGGAGAAGCTGCCGGTTCGGTAGAAAGTGCTGGTAAATTAACTACAGCTAGAAACATTGCTATGACTGGAGCAGCAACAGGTAGCGCATCATTTGATGGTTCTAAAGACATTGAAATTGCATTGGCATTAGCTACCAGTGGAGTAAAAGCAGGTACTTATAATAATGTAACTGTTAATGATAAAGGTTTAGTAACTGGAGCATCAAACGTTACTTATACTATCGAAGATATTTCAGGTTTAAAAGATACTTTAGGAAACATGTATACTAAATCTGAGGTTAATGAATTAATCGCTAATGCGGAAGTAGATGCTTATACAAAGAGCGAAACAGATAATATTGTAAGTGGTTTAGAAGCATCTATAGCTAGTAAAGCAGCTAAAGACAACGTATATACTAAAACTGAAATTAATACTACAGTAGAAGGATTAAATACTGCAATTAATAAAAAGGCAAATAGTGCTGATGTATATACTAAAGAAGAAGTAAACACTGAATTAAACAAAAAGGCAAATCAATCAACTACTTATACAAAATCAGAAGTTGATGAATTATTGAGCGACAAAGCTAATTCTGCTACAACTCTAATGGGTTATGGTATTACCGATGCGTATACTGCTGATACTATTGACAGTTTATTAAATGCTAAAGCAGATGCAGCAACAGTTAACGGAGCCCTAGCAGCCAAAGCTGATGCATCAACTGTTTCAACATTAGAAACTAACTTAACTAAATCAATTAATACAAAAGCAACAGCTGCTACTAGTTTAGCTGGTTATGGAATTGAAGATGCATACACTAAAACAGAAGTAGATGGTATGGTTGCTGGTACTTTCCATTTTAAAGGTTCTAAAAACTCATTAGAAGAATTGAATGCTTTAACTGGAATGAAAGAAGGTGACGTATATCAAGTTGCAGATAAAGAATACGCTTACAATGGTACTGCTTGGGTTGAATTAGGTTTCAACATTGATTTAAGCGCATATGCTACAACAGCAGGAGTAGCAGAAACTTATGCTACTAAGCAAAGCTTAACTGATGGTTTAGCTGCTAAAGCAGATACATCTAGCGTATACACAAAAAATGAAATTGATGGTAAAGTTACTACTATCAACAATAGTATAGATACAAAAGCAAACAGTGCTGACGTTTATACTAAAGGACAAGTTGATACAGCATTAGCTGGCAAAGCTGCAACAGCAACAACTTTAGCTGGATATGGTATTACAGACGCATATACCAAAACACAAACAGACAGTCTATTAGATAATAAAGCCGACGCAGCCACAACTTTAGCTGGATATCAAATTAGTGATGCTTACACAAAAACTGAAATTGATAAAGAAATAGAAAGAATAGATGGGGCTATTGGTTATAAATTAGACGCTAATAGTATGATAGATGGGGGAACATTCGGCGAAGGAGTTGAATAATTCCTCCCTTTTTTATTTATATAGGAGGTTAAAATGGCAAACACAATTCAAATAAAAAGAGGATTGTCTGATTATGAAAGTAGTTTAGTGTTAGCTCCTGGAGAAATCGCCGTAATTCTAGACCTTGGTACATTGAAATTTGGAGACCAAGATGGTAATGTTAGAGATATAGTAACCGATACCGTTATAGAGGCCGGTGAACACATTTATATTTCTGATGGTCAAGTAATCAATGTAGTTGATATAGGTTCTTTAGAGAACTTAAATACAGAAGAAAAAGCCACTCTAGTTGATGCTATTAATGAAGCTTTGAGCACTGCTTTAACAATAGATAACAATCTAGTCGTGTTACGAACTAACATGGAAAGCCAACTAGCCCAAATTACCAAGAGATTGGATCAATTAGATGGGGGGCCGGCAGAAACAACAATCACCACACTTGTAAATAGTCTAATTACAATTCGAGAAACTGATGGGATACAAATAGGAAATGGTTCTAGTATAATCCAAACCAGCATGACCGACAATGAAGTGAAATTTCAAAACAGTGGACGCGAATTATTAAGTATTAGAGAAAATGAATTAACGGGTGAATTACAAACTTTCTGTGAATCATTGAATGCAAATATCGTGCAAGCGGGTGTCCATGAACGTAAAAGTTTTGTAATAAATGGAGAGCGTCGCACCGGATTTTTTTATACTGATGGGGGTGAAGAATAATGGCGGTAACATTAACAACATCGTACCAATATATAGGTAGAACATCAGCCAAGGCTCAATCTGGTTCAGGTTCTCACTATTTGTTATTATATGCAAAATCTACTCCAAACAAAACTACCGGAATACATACCGTAACCGTACAAACAAAACTGGCATCTAACTATGGTACCTTTTATGGATATAGTACAACAACCTCTACAGGAACCATTAATGGCACTCAGGCCTTTTCTGTTAGTAAAATGCCTAACGCAGCATGGAAAGAAAAAAATCCAATTGCGGCTAACATGTCTGGAGGTACAGACTTTGTACAATCTTTTACCTTAGGTACAGGATCGGTAGATGTAGACTGTACAAATGGATTAGCTAAAGATATCGCAATTCAAGGTTATTATTACTTTAACCATGATGGAGCTAGTTACACACCACCAAAAGGAACTAAATTTACAGTTAATGCAACAGTAACGCTTCCAGCAATTCCTAGAGCAGCCGAGATTACGGCAGCCAATGACTTTACAGACGAGGACAATCCAACCATAACTATCAATAATGTTATGGGTAACAATGCTACAAAACTAGAGGCTTGTATAGCTTATCAAGGGAGTGATGGTGTATGGACATCTGCAGCCGTACCATACAGAGAAATCACGAATAAAACGGCTACTTCTTATACTTTTAATTTAACGGACACCGAAAGAAATGCTTTAAGAGCACAGGCTCCTAATTCTACAACTTTACCAGTTACTTTTTATCTTAAAACTACCATAGGAGAGAATACATTTACAAAAACACTGGCAAAGACAATGACTATAGTGAACGCACTTCCATCTATTGCCTGGTCTTCAGCCGAGGAAAAAGATGCCGATATTTTAAAATCAGAAATCAAAGATTTAGGAATATTTTTAAAGGGGGTATCTGATGTACAGTTAACTGTAACGCCAACCACGAAAAAAAGTGCTACACTAAAATCTGTAAAGTATACTCACAATGGGGCCAGTCTAATAACTAATCCAGCTACTTTTACAAATGTGTTGGTTAATAATTTTGAATGTACCGTTACAGATTCTAGAGGATATAGTGCGACATCGTCACATACTATACCTTTATTAGATTACACCTTATTAAATGCATCTCAATTAAATATATATAGAGATACAGCTATAGATCCTACTAAAATATTATTAGAGGCAACAATTAATTATTTTAATAGTAATTTTGCAGAAGGAATACCAAATACTATTGAATTGGTATTAACTAACTCTTCGGGGACAAGCCAAACAATTACAGACTATACGATTGAAGGGAACGTCATTCACATTGATGGCATAGAAACTATATTTACTCTACCAGAGGATCAGTCCGATAGCTATACATTAACTATGACAGATAAAGTTATGTCAGTTCCCGCAACAAGAAAAGTATCATTATTAATACCTACTCTAGAAATGGGACAATATGACGTACAAGTTAACGGAACACTATATATAGCCGATAATGCTAGAGGGAATATTAAGACGGTTGGAAAGCATGTGGCTAATGATATATATCCAGTTGGTTCTATTTACATGTCTACTGCATCTACCAGTCCCGCTTCACTATTTGGTGGAACTTGGGAAAGAATTCAAGGTAAATTCTTACTAGCAGCTAACGACAGTTCAGAACCATATAACGCAGGCAAAACTGGAGGAGCTGTAAGCACTACTTTAACAACAGATAACTTACCAGCCCATACCCATGGTAGCAAGTCGATATCAGGTACTTTTAGAATACGTAAATCAACAGGGGATGCAAATGAAATTACTGCTGTTTCAGGAATAGTAACTTCTGCTGCTTATTCTACAACTAATACAACTATTACTAATAGTAGTACTAAATATGGACAACAAACCATTACAATTAACGCAACCCACGAGCATACTTCAGTTGGTAGTGGTACAGCCTTTACTAACATGCCACCTTTCTTAGCGGTGTATGTATGGAAGAGAACTGCTTAAAGGAGGATTTTATTTATGAAAATATACAATGAAGACAAAACACAAGAATTACAATTAGAAGATTTAAACCTTGAATTAGGTAGACTTATTGAAATTAATGAAGTTATTGTCCATGAGGAAGTTCCTTATATTCAAGAGCAGGGACATTATGAAACTGTAGCTGAATATCCTAACGGAGGGAAGGATGTAAAATGGATAGTAGATGTTGTTGGACAAAAAGGAAGAGAGGCTTATGAAGAGCCGGTTACTTATCAAATTTATCGTCCTTATTCAAAAGAATATTTACACAACAAAGAGATTTTTTTACAGATTGAATCAATTAAGGCTGCTTTAGCTGCCACCGATTATAAAATCTTAAAACGTTTTGAAGGGTATTACACAGACGAAGAGTTTGAAGTAATAAAAGAAGAAAGAAAAATATTTAGAGATGAAATAAATGAACTTGAATCTCAGTTATATGAATTTATACCAGAAGATGAAGAAAATATAATTCAATAACAAACAGACCGGTACATGCCGGTCTTTTTTATTTTAACTACTGAAAAACTACTATATATTAGAGTACAAAAAGGAGGGATTACTATGTATAAAATTTTAACTCATTTACATACACAATCTCCAGGAGTTTATCGTTATCACAGAGTAAAGAACGATAAAGGAGAATGGGTAGAATATCAAACTGAAACACTAGAGGACGCAGAGATTGAAGTGCTAGAGATTTTAAAAAACGTTGGTAGTTGCGATGTCAAAGTTATAACAGAATATCCTTTTTATCTAGACCTATATTATAAGGAAAATGAAGATTTTACAGGGGAAGAAGAAAAAGAAGAGGCTTTGACAATGTTACAATATTTAGGTTGGGACGATTTACGCATATCAGACCACAGACCTTTTGAAGTTGATGTAATTTGGGGAACTAAACCAGAGATGGAAAAACCTACATATAAAGTGCAACTAACATCACAGGCAAACTGTACAATAGAGCCAATGAACTTTGAAGAAGTCGCAGAGGGTTCAAGCTGTAGTGCGACTATTACCTTTAATGAGCCAGTGAAATCTTTTCACTTAGTTATAAATGGAGAAGAACAAAAACTTGGAAATCCAGAATGGATAAAATACAGCTCTGTTACAGAAAATAGTTATGTATTAGTTTTCAATGGAATTACAACTGATTATATAATTGAAATTGTTGCAGACTAATTACAGGAGGAGAGACAATGGACTTTTTAATAAAAGAAGTATTATACTTGTTAGACTATGAAGATAATATCAAGGAAACTCTTTTTATTTCTACGGATAAAAGAACTCCTGGATATGCATATGAGATTAACATAAAAGATTATAACACTGGATATAGTGATTTATCTTTTAAAATGCCATGTGACATAGTCAATGAGGAAGGAGAGACAATTAAAAATCCTAAGTTAGAGTTGCTTGTGCCTCTATCTAAGGTAAGATACAATAGAACAATTCGTTATATGGGGAAAGAAAGCATAGGGGTACCTAATGCTGATGGAAGCACCACTATATATCCAGAAGCTAATGGGAACCGTTTGCTTGAGGATTATACGATGGACTACATCGTTCAACCGCTTGATAAATCAAGACAAGGAATAGGTATTAGTTTAACATATACCGCTATAGATTTCCCTCGTTTTAATTTAAGCAAAAAAAAGGTAGGCTTAACTTTTGATGATACGACAATTACCACTCAGGAATTATCATTATATAAGAACGTACCTTTAAGTGTGCCAGGTTCTGTACAATATATACCTTGGTCTAGTAGTTTAGCATCAGACTTTCAAAGAACCGGACAAGTACAAAGTGTGGCTAATTTGAGCTCTCAAGCAGCTAATCCTGGAGACTACTATTATGTTGTGGACGAAAAGAAAATGTACCAAAAACAAGGTGATGGTACATGGCTTGTAGCAGATGATGAGGCTTTAAGCACTTGGTCACCTAATGCTCAGGCACAAACATATCCTTTAGATGAAGCGGCTATTAAGAAGTTAGTAAATGAAACTCATTTTTCTTATGGTATTTTAGCTACCATATATTATTGGCCAGTTACTGAAAGTGGACGTTTTCAAGGAGTTTGGTATGAAAAAGGTGGTTTTATTACATTAAGCCTTTATAATACTTACGAAGGTTCTGATTGGGAGGGTAGTGACTATTTAGAAAGCATTACTCACGAATGGGGACATTTAGATCCAATGAAACATTACCTTAGCCCTAACAACGCTTGTAATTATTTAAGATATATCTTAGCAAATACAAATTGGAAAGTGGCTGGAGATAAAAACAATTTTATAGCCAAAGGAGAAGACCAACCTTGGTTTGAACAGGGGACAGCTCCTACCAATGGAGAAAATGAAAATTATTATATTACATACAAATCACTAGAAGATGACAAGTATGAAATTGAAGTATACAGAATGGAAGAAGGTAAGTGGGTTAATAAAACCGGCACTACTTTTGAACAAATAGTTAATACCGATATTGAAGATGATGACTTTGGTACTTTATATGATATAGATATAGAACAAGTAGAAGTATCTCGTTCTGCTGAAGCGAGTTTAGGTCAAATAGAATTAACAGATGCCCGCTATGCTTTATCTGTTAGCAACTCAAACTGCTACAACGCTATTACAAGTGAAGCCAAATTGTTTGATTTATATCCAGTATTTAACTGCATAGACCGCACCGTGACGCTAAAGTTGAATGTTGGTAAAGACTATGGTCTTTCATATCGTTATAAATCTAATTTAAAAAATAGCTCTGTCAAAGTAGACGGAGAAAAGGTTATTACCAAGCTTTATGTAACTGGTGGTACTGACGCTCAAGGAGAACAAAAAATCACTATTGGTGAAGCAAACAGAATCGTAAAGAGTGTTGGCGTGGAGATTAATTCTCAAGCCATGGAGCCTGGTTACAATAGTCAAACAATAAAGACATCAATGGGAGACTTAGAAGAGACTATTTATAATCATATTAATGGGGTTCCAATAAAAGCAGAATTAAATATGTCTTTACAAAAATTTAAACTTGATTTCCCAGACAATTTATTTGAAGCGGAAGTTACTGATAATAACAGAACCCAAACGTTTTCAAGTGATATAGTTACATTTGATTCGGGTGTTAAAATTTCAAAAATATATAACCCAACCAAAGTGGACTATTGTTACTATATTTATATAAATGATGGGGCCGATAGTTATAAAGACGAAAGTAAACAACTATATAAATTCGACGGAGCCAATATTACCCTAAGAAGAAATCTGGAAGAATATTTCTACGAAGGTATAGGCACTATAACTAGTGTAACGGCTAGTGAAACTAATATATTACCATATATTAAATATTGTCCATCATTACCTTCCAATGTTAAAAAAGACGGTAATGCGTATATAGGCACAATTGTAGATAACACGACTACAGATGGAAATTATATATTAAATAACATAACAACCAATGAAAGTTTTGTATTGGGTGGACCTGATAGAGTGTATAATGTACCAGCTGGAGAAAGTGAAAACTATAATTATGGAGTAGGTAATTATTACTATTTAGAAGACACTAAAACTTATGTATATTGCGCAACTCAATATAACGACAGCGGAAGTATTTATTCTAAAATTAATAACATCTCAGTCAATGGTTATGTTTTCATTAAGTTTGGTAATCCTTCAGACTTATTAACAATTCAAGTTAATGGCGCAGAAAGTTATGTTTTTGTTAATGACAAAATGTTGACATTAAAAGATTGGTTTGTAAATGACTTTGCATTAAGAGTTATTTATAATGGTGAAAATTTAGTAGCTGATAATACTTTTGATCCAAATGCAGATGAATATTTAACCTGCCGTTCACCATATGGAACTTCTTACATATATAACTTTAAATACTTATATGATAATGGTTGGATGACTAAAGAGGACATTTTAGACATTTACGCTAAGAACAAAGAGCTAAATGATATTAATCTTGATTTCTACGATAAATACACAAAAGATTTGGTTAATATTCAAGCGGCTTACAACGATGCTATAAACAATTATGATATATATTCTTCAAAAGCAGACGCTCAGCTAGAGGCGTTAATGAGCCAATATTGGGTTAATCCTAACAAGGCCAGTGACGGTCAATTTAGTGCTTTCCCAGGATTGCCAGCTGACGTATCATCTGAAAATATAGACCAAGAAAAAAATAAATACTATATGGATATTACTTATGATGAGCCACAAGGTGACGGTACGACAAAAACCCTAACTGTTAAAAGAGTATATTTTGATATTTTTGGTTCTACGACTTGCTTAAAAAATTATCCAAGTGCTACAGCAAATAAAACAGTAGCCAGAAATCCTTATACAGAAGGTCAATATCATGTGGTTGCTAATGCTTTAGGATGGGACGATTATTATACAGGTAAGTTAACTATTAACAGCGAGATTGGTGGATATACCGAAGCTCAAGATCCAAGTAAAACAGCAGATAGTTATAATAAGTTTGTGCAACAAATGCAAGAATATTATTATAGAGCTATGAAGGCTGATGAACAAATGGTTGAGGCTCAAGCAGCTCTAGACGCATTAATGAACAGATATGAATTATGGGAAGAACAAGTAGCCGATATTGAAAAATATTTACAAGAAAACTATGGAGAATTCATCATAGAAGGAAGTTATAGCAATGACGAACAACCTTACTCAAATCTTTTAATCCAAGATGGGTTTGAGGCTTCTGATAAATATGCTACACCAGATATTACTTATACAGTAGGAGTTGTAGATTCAAGTGGTCTAATAGAATATAGGGCACCACATAAACTAATTTGTAATCCATTAATTAAAAGATTACATAATGTAGGGCAAGTAGCTCCACATGTAGGAGACTATGTTGCAATTCAAGACGAACCTATGGGGATGTACGGAGTTGCTGGATTAATTACTCAAATTAGTCGTAGAATAGATGACCCATACCAAAACACAATTACTATTGACACTTCTTATACGGATGCTGATGAATTGGTTGGTAATATTATTACGGCAACCAACACCGTATTAAATAATAAAGATATTTATGGTAGGGCGGCTATTATTAATAATAAAGGAGAATTATCAAGTACCACTGTTACGAATGCTTTAAGCACTGGTACAAACTCTATTAATATTATTAGTGCGAGTGGAAAAGTTGCCGTTGATGACAACGGTCTAACCTGTATCAATCCTCATAATAAAAATGAAGCGATGAGGTATAATGGTGCT
>JAEIGA010012743.1_pt1 | contig 12775 bp, 10 predicted proteins | sample 9270691 | NCBI WGS metagenome assembly JAEIGA01 (sample SAMN17057246, study PRJNA624740) | gut metagenome | biome: biome; isolation source: fecal sample | host: Bos grunniens | place: China: Xizang | collected 2019 | reverse complement strand
TGTATAATATTTATATTTCTCAGCTTGTCCTGACACTCTGTAATTCCTAACAAAGAAATTAACGCTTCTCGATAAATTTTGTTTTCTCGGTACTTGCTTCTTGTACAGTTAATATATTATCAGTCTTTTCAATGAACTTGTTTTTATTACCGTTTTCTCTCAAACGGGCTGCAAAGATACGGACATTTTTTTATCTTCCAAATTTTTTCACACTTTTTTTGATATTTTTTTTACTTTTGTGCCGAAAATCGTCAAAAAGCGGGGAAACCCCGGATTTTAAAGGCAAAAACATGGTTTCACTCTGGAAAATATTTTGGGTGTTCGCAAAGATCGGAGCATTCACCATCGGAGGAGGAATCCCTATGATTGCAGCAATAAAAAGCGAACTTATTGACAGAGGCTGGCTAAAAGATGAAGATTTCCTTGACATCATCACTCTTGCCCAGACAGCTCCAGGTCTTTTTGCTGTAAACATTTCGATTCTCACCGGCCATAAACTTCGCGGCACAAAAGGAAGTGTAGTTGCAACTGTTGCCAGCTGCCTCCCTCCTTTTACTATAATACTTCTGATCGCAATGTTCTTCACATCATTCAAAGATAATGAATATGTAGTACGGGCATTCAAGGGAATCAGACCAGTAGTTGTGGCATTGATCGGAGTTCCTATGATAGATATGATAAAGGCAACAAAAATGAGGTGGTGGTCCTGGGTAATCGTAGTTTCATCCATGACCCTTGTCTGCTTCATGAAGGTTTCTCCTATATATATATTGATATGCATCATCGTCTGTGCGCTCGCAATAGCACATTACAATGAGAAAAGGCAGAAGGAGGGCAGGAAATGATCTATCTGGAACTTTTTGCAACATTTTTCGTGATCGGCATGTTCACAATCGGAGGAGGTTATGCCATGCTGTCACTGATCCAGAACGAAGTTGTAACCGTGCATGGCTGGATAGATGATGTGACATTCACAGATATCGTTGCCATTTCACAGATGACACCGGGTCCTATAGGCATCAATACAGCCACATATCTCGGCTACGATGTGATTGCAAATACCGGAGCTTCCGAATTCATGTGTATTCTCGGTTCATTTACAGCTACCTTTGCTGTAGTGCTGCCTTCATTCATAATAGTACTGGCCCTTTGTAAGGTCTATGATAAATTCAAGGATCATTATCTGTTCAAAGGAGTGATGACCGGACTCAAACCGGCAGTACTCGGTCTGGTAGGAACAGCAGCCCTTGGTCTCGCTACGCCGGAAAACTTCATCGACTGGAAAAGCTACATGCTCTGCCTTCTTGCATTCATTGCCTTGCTGTTCAAGAAGATCGGTCCATTCTCGGCAATCGGATTAGGAGCATTGGCGGGACTTTTACTATATTAGCAGAAGTTATGCAGTGGTTTTTAGAAATATTTAACGAACAGACATTCACTCAGGCAGTATTGGTACTGTCACTGATCTGCGCATGCGGACTTGCAATGGGCAAGATCAGGATCTTCGGGGTATCCCTCGGAGTAACTTTCGTATTCTTTGCCGGCATCATTGCCGGACATTTCGGCCTGTCCATGGATCCCCAGATGCTGGCCTTTGCTCAGAACTTCGGTCTTATCATTTATATATATGCACTCGGCGTACAGGTAGGTCCCGGCTTCTTTGCATCCTTCAAGAAAGGAGGAATGACAATGAACATCACCTCCCTCATGCTCATTATGCTCGGACTGCTCATGGCTTTGGGCGTACATTGGACCAGCGGAATATCCCTCCCCGAGACAATGGGTCTTTTTGCCGGAGCCGTTACCAACACCCCTATGCTTGGAGCTGCCCAGCAGGCCCTGCTTCAGGTTCACCCTGACGATGTAGATAAGGCAAACAGCATGGCAATGGCCTGCGCAGTAGGTTATCCTTGCGGTCTGATAGGAGCTGTGCTGTGTGTCTTAATACTAAAAGCTCTGTTCGGCAAAGGCGCAAGCAGGCCTAAGGACGAGTCTACAGATAATACTTTTATAGCTGAATATCAGGTAAGTAACCCAGCCATATTCGGAAAGAGCATACAGGAGATACGTCAGAATGCAGTTTGTCAGTTCGTCATATCACGAATATGGAAGGACGGCAGAGTCATCATCCCGACTTCAGAAACTATCATAGAAGAGAATGAGCATATTCTTCTGATTTCTGCGAAAAGAGATGTGGAACATATCCGTACAATCTTCGGACATAAGGAGAATATTGACTGGAACAAGAAGGATATCGACTGGAATGCGATAGACAATCAGCTCGTATCTGCACGTATCCTCATTACCAAACCTGAACTTAATGGTGTAAAGCTCGGTTCATTGAAACTCCGTAATTCATACGGTATCAACATCACACGAGTGAACCGTGCCGGAATCGACCTCTTTGCATCTCCATCTCTGCACTTGCAGCTTGGTGACAAGCTTACTATAGTAGGAGAAAGAAGGGCCATAGAGAATGTAAGTCCTATTCTCGGAAACGAGGCAAAACGTCTTAATACACCTAATCTTTTTGCGATATTCACAGGTATAGTCCTTGGTCTTATTTTAGGAAGCATTCCTTTTGCTATTCCCGGAATGAGCGTACCTGTCAAGCTCGGTATCGCAGGCGGTCCTATCATCGTTGGCCTTTTCATGGGAGCCTTCGGTCCACGTTTTCATTTGGCGACATATACTACACGTAGTGCCAACCTTATGCTTCAGCAGTTGGGTCTTACCATATACCTCGCCGGCCTTGGACTGAGTGCTGGTGCCGGATTTTTTGAAACAGTATTTACAACGGAAGGGCTTAAATGGCTGGCCCTCAGTCTTATGCTCGCAATCATCCCTATGCTTGCAATAGGAATTATAAGTGCAAAACTGTTCAAGATGGATTATGCCGGTAATGTAGGTATGCTCTGCGGAGGTATGGCAAATCCTATCGCTCTGAACTATGCAAACTCAACAGTGGACAGTGACGAGCCTGCAGTTGCCTATGCGACAGTATATCCTGCATGTATCTTCCTCAGAGTATTCTCTGCACAGATAATAATGCTTCTTCTAGCCTGAAACTAATAAAACAAGATATGAAATACATCCACTACCTTTTCCTCAGTATCCTGCTTTTTACAGCCTGCAATTCAGCAGATGTAAAGGATATCACAGTTATTCCTTATCCAAATGAGGTTAATATGAAGGCTGGTTCTTTTGATGCTGCCGGTGCAGATATCAGCTATGATGCCGGCTTCGAGGCCTTTGCCAAAGATGCCGTCGCTTCTTTTGCCGAGCAGCTTTCCCTTGCCAGCGGAAAGACAAGTGCAATATCAGAAGGAAACTCATCTACGGGTTTTGTCTTCGTACTTAATCCTGAGCTTGCCAAGGAGGCATACAGCATCGATGTCAACAGAAAAGCTGTTGTTGTTGAAGCGTCTTCGCTTAACGGAGTAATCTATGCGATCCAGACAATCAAGCAGATGCTTCCTGTCGAGATTTTCGGCAAAGAGACTGTCGTTCAGGCTGACTGGAGCATGCCATGCTGCACAATCAATGATGCACCTCGCTTCGGCTACCGCGGAGCGCTCCTCGATGTCGGCAGACATTTCTACAGCGTAGATGAAGTCAAGAGATTCCTTGACATTCTGGAGGTTCATAAGGTAAACAGATTCCACTGGCACCTTACAGAAGACCAGGGCTGGAGAGTTGAAATCAAGAAATATCCAAAACTCACAGAAATCGGTTCGATAAGAAAAGAGACTCTTGTAGGCCACCTGAGCAGGAGCACAGAATATGACGGAACACCATATGGAGAAGGCATGTGGTACACTCAGGACCAGATCCGTGAAGTTGTTGACTATGCTGCAAGAAAAGGTATCACAGTCGTTCCAGAGCTTGACCTTCCGGGTCATATGGTAGCTGCACTCGCGGCATATCCGGAACTCGGATGTACAGGAGGACCATATGAGGTATGGTGCAGATGGGGAGTTTCTGAGGACGTTCTTTGCGTCGGTAAGGAAAGCAGCATGAAGTTCCTGGAAGATGTCCTTTCAGAGCTTTGCGAACTTTTCCCTGGTGAATATTTCCACATCGGAGGTGACGAGTGTCCTAAGGTACGTTGGGAGAAGTGTCCTCATTGCCAGGCTAAGATCAAGGAGCTTGGTCTTAAGGATGAGGGAGAACATACTGCAGAAGAGTTCCTCCAGAGCTATGTGACTGCCAGAATCGAGAATTTCCTTGCAGGCAAAGGTAAGAAGATCATCGGTTGGGATGAGATCCTTGAGGGAGAGCTTAGCCCTAACGCTACAGTGATGTCATGGAGAGGTGTCAAGGGAGGACTTGAGGCAGTAAGAATGGGACACGATGCGATAATGACTCCAAATCAGTACTGTTACCTCGATTATTACCATACAGACAATCATGCAGAGGAGCCATATCTCTGCATCGGAGGAAATCTTCCTGTAGAGAAGAGCTATTCATACGAGCCTACAACTGAGGATATGAGCGCAGAAGAGGAAGCACACATCCTTGGCGTTCAGGCAAATCTCTGGACAGAATACATTTCAACAACCGACCATCTCTACCATCAGCTGCTTCCAAGACTTGGTGCAATCAGCGAGGTTCAGTGGTGCAGGAAGGAGAATAAGGATTGGGAGCGATTCAGCGACTGTGCCGAGATTTTATGCAGAATGTATGAGACTATGGGATACAACTACTCATCTCATGTATTCGGCATATCCAGAGCATTCAATGTAAACCATGATACTCACAGCGTTGACGTAAGTCTTGAAACTATCTGCAAGACACCTATCAGATATACTATCGACGGAAGCGAGCCAAGTGAGGATTCTCAGCTTTATAACGGCCCGATAAGCATTAAGGAGCCATGCACTTTGAAGGCAACAGCATTCAGAGGCAGCAGATCGACCGGCAAGCTCTCTTTCGACTTTGCAGACAGCAGAGCCTTTGCTTGCCCAATCAAGGGAATCGGTACTCCTATGGAAAGATACACTTTCAATTACCCTGACAATCTTGTCGACGGTGTCAGAGGCCGGAATGACTATGGTACAGGAGAGTGGATAGGAATGTACAAGGAAGCTTTCGATGTCATTGTGGAGCTTGACAATAGACGAACATATACCAGCATGACACTTGGCACATTCATCGAAAGAGAAGATGACGTATTCGGCCCAAGCAAGATAAGCATCACTGCATCAAAGAATGGCACAGACTACTATCCTGTAGCAGAGCAGAGCTTTGAGCCAGCCGGCCCTAAGGGCCCTGAAAGATGTGCTGCCGACTACACATTGACATTTGCAGAAACCTCTGCGAAATATTTCCGAATAAAGGCAGAACCTCTTATGAGCATTCCAACATGGCACAAACACAAAGGCCAGCCTGCATATCTTTATATTGACGAGGTCATCATAAAATAAATTTTATAAATGAAGAAAATTCTATCTATCATCATGCTTGCGGCAGCATTCACTGCCTGCCAGCAGGCAGAAGTAAAAGAGTTGACCGTAGTACCATACCCGAATGAGCTTACATTGAACGAAGGTGTATTTAATGTAAAGGGTACGGATTTCCACTACGATAATGCGTTTGAAGGACACGCGGAAGCTGCAATCAAGACCTTTGCAGAGCAGCTTACACTTGCTACAGGCAAATTAACGTTTAAAATAGCTGAAGGGAAGTCTAGTTCAGGCTTCGTATTCATTCATAATCCGGAGCTTGGAAAGGAGGCATACAGATTGAATATCAGCAGAAAATCTGCTGTGGTAGAAGCTTCTTCCCTCAATGGTGTGATCTACGCCATCCAGACTATCAAGCAGATGCTTCCTGTAGAGATCTATGGAAATGAAACTGCTGCGGAAGCGGACTGGACTCTTGCATGCTGCTCGATTGAGGACGAGCCTCGCTTCGGATACCGTGGTGCTCTTCTTGATGAAGGCCGTTATTTCTTCGGAATTGACGCAGTCAAGAGATATATCGACATCATGGAACTTCACAAGCTCAACATCTTCCACTGGCATCTTACAGAAGACTGCGGTTGGAGAATAGAGATCAAGAAGTATCCTAAACTTACAGAGGTAGGTTCAGTAAGAAAACAGACCCTCATCGGCCATGGAAACAGAAGCAATGAGTATGATGGAATTCCATATGGAGAAGGCTGCTGGTACACTCAGGAGCAGATTAAGGAAGTTGTAGAATATGCAGCATCAAAGGGCATTACAATCATCCCTGAAATCGACATCCCTGGCCACATGCTTGCGGCACTTGCTTCATATCCTGAACTTGGCTGTACAGGAGGTCCGTACGAAGTAGGCTGCAAGTGGATGGTTTATGACGACGTCCTCTGCCCTGGTAAGGAAAGCTCGATGAAGTTTGTTGAGGATGTACTCAGCGAAGTATGCGAGCTTTTCCCTGGAGAATATATACATATCGGAGGAGATGAATGTCCTAAGGTACGTTGGGAAACCTGCCCTCATTGCCAGGCTAAGATCAAGGAACTCGGACTTAAAGACAAGAACGGACATACAGCAGAGCAGTATCTTCAGAGCTATGTTACAGCAAGACTTGAGAAGTTCCTCGAGGGAAAGGGCAAGAAGATCATCGGTTGGGACGAAATTCTTGAAGGCGAGCTCAGCCCGAATGCTACTGTAATGGCATGGAGAAATGCTGAAAGCGGACATGAAGCTGCAAAGCTTGGACATGATGCCATCATGGTTCCTCTCACCCACCTGTATCTCGACTTCTATCAGCATGCTGACATAGATACTGAGCCTCTTGCGATCGGCGGATATATTCCTATCGAGAAGTGCTACGATTTCGAGCCATGGGGCGAGGGCCTTACAAAGGAGGAGCAGGCACATATTATCGGCGTTCAGGCTAACCTCTGGATGGAGTATATTTCAAACGAGCCATACCTCTACTATATGCTTTTGCCTCGCCTTGCAGCTGCCAGCGAAGTCATGTGGTGTGACAGAGAAAGAAAGGATTGGGACAGATTCTACAACAGCGTAGATGACATCTGCAACATCTATGATGAGATGGGATATGACACATACTGTACACATGTTTTCGGTGCCAAAGGAAATGTGGTCGTAAACAAGGAGAAGAACACAGTAGAGGTCATTCTGAGCGCTCAGAGCGATGCACCGGTCAGATATACTCTTGACGGAAGCGAGCCTGACATAAACTCTGCACTTTATCAGGAACCTATCAAGATTGACGGCACATGCAAATTCAAGGCATGCACTTTCAGAGAGGGCAAGAAGACAAAGAATCTGGAGATCGAATTCATCGGGCACAAGGCAATGGGAAGGGCTGTAACTGCCGCCTGTGTTCCTCTTGCAGACTACACTTTCACATTCCCGGATAATCTTGTGGACGGAATTAGAGGAAGAGGAGATTATGGCAGTGGCGAATGGATCGGTCTTTATGACAAGCCGCTTGATGTGACACTCACTATGGACGGAGAAACGCCATATACAAGCGTTACAGTAGGAGCATTTATCGAAAGAACTGATAATGTATTCAACCCTTCTGAGATTACGGTATCACTTTCTGACGACGGAGTGAACTTCAAGGAGGCAGCGAAAGCTTCATACGCCCCTATCAGTCAGAACGGAGAGGAAAGAGTTACAGGAGATTACACCATAAGTTTCCCTGAAACAAAAGCCAGATACATTCATGTGACTGCAGTTCCTCAGGCTGAATCTCCATCATGGAACAAGATTAAGAACAAACCTACTTATCTGTATATAGATGAGATTCTGGTAAGATAAGACTCGAGCCGCCGTATATGATACGGCGGCTCGCTTGCTTATAGGATTACATGATCGGGAACCAGATGAAGACTGCACAGTCCCACAAAGCATGAGATATGATGATTGCTCCTAATTTTTCAGGAAAGAAACGATATGCAAGGCCCCAGACTATACCGGCAACCATCGCTGCCATGATAAGCATGAAGTTGAACTTGGAGATATGTACAAGGCTGTACATAAGCGTAGTCACAACAAAGGCCATATCCGGATTCCATCTTCCTGTAAAGTTCTTCTGAAGATAGCCTCGCCAGAAGATTTCCTCAGCCGGGCCTATTATGAAGAGCATCAGAAGGGTCAGAACCCATGGATTTTCCCCTTCCTTCATTCCATAGATCATGTCCACCTGCGGACGGGCAAAATCAAAAAGAAGGGTCGAAAAGAATTCACCGAGCCAGAAAACGCCCCAAAGAGCTGCGGCAAGCAACACACCTATGACGATGTTTGCAAAGTCAAACTTTACTTCCTTCCACCATCCCGGGCTTGCCCAAGTGGAATATGTGGTCAGAATCAGACCTGAACATGTCATCATGATCCAGAAATTGACATGAGGAGCTGTCCATGGAGAGAACATTACGGTCCACAGGACCAATGCGATGAAGAAGCCTATCAAAGGCTTCTTCATCGTAAGTTTATCTGATGTCATTCTTAAAAGAATTTAGCTGCAACCAGAGCGGCAGTGAACAATACAGAGAAGAGCAGCTGAAGATTTGCTGTCCTTACATCAAGATCATGAATAAGTTCCACACCTTCCTTGCGTGACTTTATCATTGTCTTGGCATTTCCGAAAGCCACAACTATTGTAAGGAATACAACGAGAGTATGAAGCGGAAGAAGACCTGTAATAGCGAGAGCTGCCACCCATATATATGGGAATACCATTTCAAATACATAGTGCATTACTGACCAGCCGTAACCCATACCCATAGCCATTGTAGTGATGCCGGCGCGCTTGTCTGTAAGCATATCACGAGTATTGTTACAATGAAGGATGGCATCTGTGATTAGACCTACAGGAAGAGCAACGAAAAGGACATTCCAATCGATTGCTCCTGTAGCCACATAAGAAGTTCCCAATGTAGGAAGGAAAGCGAAGGCCATCACGATGTCAAAGTCACCCAATGCATTGAATTTCAGCACTGGATAAAGAAGAGTACATGCAACTCCTGCAAGACCGATCCACAAAAGCGGAAGACCGGTAACAGCGAGAAGTCCGAGGCCGCAGATAAGTGATACGACAAGGAGTCCAAGTGCAAGGTTTCTGATCTCTTCAGGCTTGAACATGCCTGTAGTCAGAGTCTTTGCGCCGAAGGTATCCTCTGCATCCACCTTTTTCTTGAAATCAAAATAATCACTCCATACATTACCGGTACAGTGAAAAAGCACCATTCCTATAAGGGCCCAGAGGCCTTTCAACCAGTCGATTTCAGCACCTGTCCAGAATAGATATGCAAGTGTCACGATTATAGGCATTGCCGATGCCGGGAAGGACCAAGGCCTTACTGCTATGATCCATTCTTTAAAACTGTGTCTGCTCATATGAAACATTTTATAATCTCACAAAGATAATAAAATTTTATAAGATAACCCCTTCCTATTTCACAACAGGAAGGGGCCGCAATTCTAACCTAAAACTTAACCTATGAAAAAACTATTCGGTTTAAGTTTATAGCGAAATCTGTGCCACAACTTAGGAACAGATCTTATTTTATCTTATCAAAGGAGATATTGGACAATTTCTTTGACATTTTGAACAATCACAATTCTGTCCGACTCCGGCATATCCATCATTTCATGCACCCAGACAATCTCGTGAGGAGTATTTATGGCCCAACCGCCTATATTGACGACAGGAGCGATGTCAGACTTGACAGAATTTCCGATCATCAGGAGCTGCCCCGGCTCCAGGTCATGCTTTGCCGCAAGTTCCAGATAATTCTTCTCGTCCTTGTTCTCCATCACTTCGCAATGATGGAAGTAGCGGTCGAGACCCGAACGGCGATATTTATTCATCTGCTCGGTAACGTCTCCCTTTGTTGCGACCACCAGATTATAATGTCCGCTCAAAGCTTCCAGAGTTTCCTGAACGCCCTCGATAAGCTGGAACTCGTGAAAGGCCAGTTCCTTGATTATCTGCTTGACACCATAATATATGTTTTCAGGAAGATTTCCGCCACAGAGTTCCATGGCAGCATCTGTCATACCTATCATATAGGTCTTCGAGCCATAGCCGTACAATGGGATATTATCCTCCTGCTTCTGCCATAGCATCTGCTGCACACCTTCCGAAGAAGTATAATCAGCCAGCAGATCGATGAACTTGGCTTCAGCCTGACGGAAATACATCTCGTTCTCCCACAAGGTGTCGTCAGCATCAAAGAAGATTGTACTGAATTTTCCTTTGAGCATGACTTATTCCTCTTTAGTCTCTACAGCTGTGCTGTCTGTCTGAGCAGGAAGCTCCACCTCTACAGGCTTTACTGTGATGATCTTCACATCCTCGTATGGTCTGTCCATTCTGTCAACAGGAACTGTCGCGATCTTATCGATGACATCAAGACCTTCTACGACTTCACCGAAGATAGAATACTGTCCATCAAGATGCAGACATGCATTCTCATCATGAACGATATAGAACTGCGAGCCAGATGAAGCCTTGGTCGGATTTGCCATATCGCCCTTACGTGCCGCTGCAAGAGCACCTTTCTTGTGCCAATATTCATTTACGAACTCTGCAGGAACTGTATAATCAGGACCGCCTTGTCCCCACATATTGATCATTGATGTATCTCTTGAATATGGGTCACCTGCCTGGATCATGAAACCCTCGATAACTCTGTGGAAACGGATATCATCATAATATTTCTCAGCTACGAGCTTCTTGAAGTTATCCCTGTGCTTAGGGGTCTTGTTGTAAAGCTTGACCCTCATTGTACCGTGAGTGGTGACAATGTCATACTGCTGCTCTGCAATCTGTGTGTTTTCCATTTCTGTTGTCTGATTTTCGGCGGCATCCTGCTTATTTGCTCGTGAGCATGATGAGCAGGAAACTGAAGCCATAGCCACAGCCGCCAGGATTATTGTACTTAAGATTATTCGTTTCATATCTTTAACTGTTTTAAGGAAGGCAAATTTACTTAAAAATAGTTAATTTTGTCTCTGTTATGGCAAATCCCTTGAAACAATTAGCCGGCCAGACCGTGATATATGGTCTGAGCACAATTCTGGCACGTATCATAAATTTTCTTTTCGTTCCGATCTATACCAGGCTTCTGAGTCCCGAAAGCTATGGTGTCGTTACGGAATTCATGGCATATATAGCGGTCCTGCAGGTGGTACTCGTACTTGGTCTGGAAACAGGATGCTTCCGCTTTGCCAATAAAGAGGATGTGGAGCCACGCAAGGTATATTCCAATGCCTTCGTGACTGTATTCTGCATCAGTGCTACCTTCCTTGCGCTGATGATAGCCTTTGCCGGGCCTATCGCATCTGTCCTGGGATATTCAGGCTATGAATCCTGCATAATGTATATGGGAGGCATACTTGCTCTGGATTCTGTCACAGCCATATTGTTTGCAAAACTCAGGCAGGAAAACAAGGCACTCAAGTTCGCTATCTTCAAGACTATCAAGATAATAACAGAAACAGCGGCAAACCTCGTACTCTTCCTGTGGTTCCCTGCACATGTGGATTCAGCACGCTGGCTGCTGCATTTCATACCGGCCGTTCCTGATTTCAGTTATGTGATTTTCGCTATATTCATCAGCTGTATTGTCTGCGGCTTGCTTTTCATTCCTGACTATCTGAAGCTGAGTTTCAGGCTCGAGCCAAAGCTTCTGCGCCGTATGCTTGCGTATTCATTGCCTCTGATGGTAGCCGCTCTGCCAGGAGTAGTCAATGATTTTCTGGACAGAATACTGTTCAGATATTTCGATACAAATGCTGAAGCCTGGAGAAATTCTTTAGGTCTATATCAGGCTGCTGTAAAACTTGCAGTAATAATGAACCTGTTCATACAGATGTTCCGTTACGCAGCTGAACCTTTCTTCTTCCGTCGTGCACGTGAGAAGGATTCAAAAGAGCTTTATGCATCCGTACAGGAATATTTCACTGCATTCTGCGGCCTTGTATTCCTCGGCGTCATACTCTACATCGACGTTATCGCTTTGATCCTAGGCCCTCAGTTCCGTTCAGCAGTAGGTGTAGTTCCGATCATGCTGCTTTCCTACATGATATTGGGCATGCTGTTCAATGTGTCCATGTGGTACAAGCTTTCAGGAAAAACAAACATGGCTATATGGATCACACTTTCAGGTCTTGCAGTCACTGCCCTTGTAATCGTACTGTTCATGCCTAAATATTCCTATTGGGCGGCAGCCTACGGTCATCTCGCAAGCTATGTCGTCATGTTTGCCATCAGTTCTATACTTGGAGCGAAGTACTATCCTATCCCATATCGTTGGGGAAGGCTTGCAGGTATATTCCTGCTTATGGGAGCGATTTATGGCGGTTCTATGCTGCTTGATTCAGCCGTCTTCGCATCTGTATCACTTCCATCAGGTAACAGCCCCGTATGGCCGTTTGTGGCCAAGCTCGGCAGCCATACCATACTCATTGCAGGCTACCTTGCAGGAGCATGGTATATCATCAGAAAAAAATAGATTATTGTTTATAAACACAAAAAAGGCGACCGATCGGCCGCCTTTTATTGTGTGGGTATGTACCCGGATTAGTCTGCGAGTGAGATTCTCTTGAATGAGAGCACCTTAGCCTCAGCATCAGCTGCCTTAACGACATCCTTAACTGCGGTCTTACCGTCACCCATCTGATAGCCCTGCTCCTCGAGAGTCTGCTCCTTGAAGAACTTCTGAAGACGACCCTTAGCGATGTTAGCTACCATCTGCTCAGGAAGGTTTGCTGCCTTCTCTGCAGAAACGGTCTTGATGATCTCACGA
>JAEIGA010012742.1_pt1 | contig 12776 bp, 6 predicted proteins | sample 9270691 | NCBI WGS metagenome assembly JAEIGA01 (sample SAMN17057246, study PRJNA624740) | gut metagenome | biome: biome; isolation source: fecal sample | host: Bos grunniens | place: China: Xizang | collected 2019 | reverse complement strand
CTTTAATAAATATACATACTGATTTATTATATCATACATCATCAATCAAGTCAATAAAAATCTATAAAATCAACCACCAATATACAAAACAAGGCACTCCATTTGGAGTGCCTTGAAATTGTTCCGAAATATTTTAATATTAGTATTAGTCTGCTGTCAAGCCGGAACGCTCGATACCCTGTACAAGGTACTTCTGACAGAAGAGGTACATGATGATAAGCGGAGCAATGATCATAATACCACAGGTATTGTAAATTGCCGCGTCGTACAAGTTCTTACCTGCATATTCGATATCCAAAGTAGAAGGAATATCGATGATCTGAGGCATAAGAACGATATCCTTATTACCCGCTGTAAAGAAGAGGGTTGAATAGAAGTTATCAGTCCACTGCCAAGAGAATGCAAACAAGAATACTGTGATCATCATAGGAATTGAAAGAGGAAGAATGATGGTTACGAATGTACGGAATACGCCGGAACCGTCAATATATGCAGACTCTTCCAATTCGTCCGGTACACCTCTGAAGAACTGACGAAGCATAAAGATGTAAAGTCCGTTCTTAAATGCCAATCCTCCCAAAGAGAGAATTATCAAAGGCCAGTAGGTGTTGGTGAGGTTCATACCTGCACCATCGGGGAAAAGCTTTGTCCAGGTGTTAGTGTCAGGGAAAATGTCAATAACATCTGCAAGGAATGTCTTACCAAATATCTCAATACCACCGCCATTGAGGAACTGGATTATACCAAATATATCAAAATAACGGAAGTTTGTGAACAATGAATACTGAAGCGTCTGGTGAGGAACGATAAGAGTAAATATTACCAAAAGGAATATATACTTGTTACCCTTGAACTTAAACTTTGCAAGGCCGTACGCGATAACACAACAGATAAGTGTCTGTATGATAGCTGTCGACAATGAAAGTATAAGTGTATGTCCAAAAGCAGTAAGGTAATTCTGCTCTACCCAAATAGCTTTATAGATATCCAAAGTAAAATGTTTTGGTATCAATCGAACCGTTACGTCAACGAAATCCTCAGGAGCCATAAAGGAACCTGCGATCTTGGAGAAGAACGGGAAAAGTACTATGTAAGAAATACCTACAAGAAGTACAAGTCTTATAATGTACCAGAGAACCTTCTTGATAAAGAATAGTGACAGGAACTTGGCTTTTAATCTTTCTTTCAAGTCTGTTCTTTCAAATTCGACTCTTATTTTATTCTTAGTCTCTTTGCGAACCTTTGGCTTGTTATCAATGTTTTGTGCGTTCATCTCTGTCCTCCTTTCTTAATCACGTCTCTGATAGAATGTATATGCCGAGAGAAGTCCGGCAACAGCCGCAATTACCAAAATTACGACCAAGAAATACATCCATGACATTGCTGATGCAACTACCTGACCGCCGTTTACGGGGTCGTTGTAGATGCCGCTGATAAATGACATAACCACGATTGACTTTGTTGTAAAGGAGTCGATTATAGTATAAACTGCATTTACAAGGATCATCGGGCTTATCATCGGGAAGGTGATCTTCCAGAATGTTTCCCAAGCACTTGCGCCGTCGATCTGTACAGATTCGTAGATCGCAGGAGAGATAGACTGCAAGCCTGCAAGGAATATAAGCATCTGTACACCGGAACGGTTAACAATATCGAAAATATTATTGATAGCAGTTACAACGTATTCAACAAGACCCTGACCTACAACCATTCCCGAGAACAGTACTTCAAAGTCCATTACTGATACGATCTCACTTGCTGTGCTCTGACCTGAACCGTCATCGATACCTTCTGTACTTCCCATGTAGTCACCCATTGCCGCACCCTTGGATTCGACAACTTCCATAATACCTGTGGAAAGGATAACAGGGATAAAGAATATTGCACGGAATGCAGCTCTACCCATCATCTTCTGGTTGAGAAGAACCGCCATAAAGAGTGAGAAGATAAGAATCATAGGAATTTCCATGATCATATTCTGCATACCCTTAAGCAATACCTGAACGTAGTTGGGGTTTACAAACAAAGCTTCTTGATAGTTATCCCATCCAACGGGGGTCAATATAAGACCACCCGTTTTGGAGATAGCAGTTTCAACGAAACTGAACTTAATTGAGTCGATTATGATCGGAAGGTAGATAACCACAAATCCGATTATAAAGGGCAATACAAAGAACCAACCGCTGCGCGCCTTGCGCTTGTCAAGGGAGGCTATCTTTTTTCTTTTTGTTGTTTTGATATCTTTTGTCATTTTCATTTACCTCCCTTTCATTAGGATGCCATATTTACTACGATATAACCGTAGGGCTCAATGGTATAAGTTACGCCGTTTGCGGGCAATGTAACAGATACGCTGTAGTTATTGAAGTTAAGAATGAAGGATGTTCCGTTCTCGTAAACCTCGTAAACGATCTTGTTCTTGTCTGTTGCATACTTGGAGAATACCTCTTCCTCTGCATCAGCCTTATCATCTTCAACAACCTCGTCTTCGATTGTTTCATCGCCTTCGGTAGCATCTTCACCCTCGTTTTCAGTGGGCTCTTCTGTTGTTTCTTCGCCTGTTTCCTCGCCTGTTTCCTCATCCTCAGTAGGTTCGTCAGCAGGAATATCTACAACTGCATCCCTGTCAAACTTAGAAACTTCAAACTCGGAATCAACTGCCATAACAGCTCCATAGATTCTCTCTGCAATTTCAGCAGTAGAGTCTATATAAGTAAGAACTTCTTTATAGAAGGGCTCATTTACTTCAATCATTTCCTTGAGCTCAGCTCTGATCTTTTCAGTATAAGCATTTTCTTCTACAATGAGCTTGTAGCCTGCTACTGCATTTTCATACTTAGTAGCGGTTACCTTTGCTATATTAACGACCTGACCTGCAGTATCATAAACAGAGCTAATAGCCTCTACCAATGCCTCAGTAGCAGCAGCAATCGCAACACTATCACCTGATGCCTTTGCAGTCTTATACTCCTCAAGTGCCTTTTCAAAAGAAGTATAGAGGTGATTCTTCAAGAATTCATGATAGAATGCAACTGTACCGGACTGAGTTTTATCAACAACAGTAGAAATGGGATCGGTCACTGCAGTATCAATAATATACTTTCTTGCAACCTTAAGAGATTCTCTGTAAGCTACTTCTTCAGCTTCCTTAAGCTCTTTTTCAAGCTTTATTGCAGCCTCAATAGCAGCCTTTGCATCGTCCTCAAGCTCGTCATTATCAGGAATACGTGTTGCTGTATCGATAAATTCGTGCTTAACAATAATGCTTGTCTGAACACCCTTGAGAAGCTCGTTAAGCTCGTGATATCTTTCAACAAGCTCTTCTTCCCAAATAGCGTAGTCAATTGAATAATACTTATTAAGGATGATATCTTCCTTAAGGTTTTCAGTGTTTCTGTAAGAAAGTACGAACTTCAAGGAAGCACCGTTTTCAATAGCCTTAAGAAGTGCATAGTCCATATTACCTTCCATGTTGATAGGAGTTCCTGCCAACTCAACGTATCCGTGAAGAACCATTCCTATGAAAGGAACAGAAGCTGCGGCGTTGGAATAACGGCTGGAGTCGAGTGCAACGTCAGTAAGGTAATCAACGTAGCTCCAAGACAAAGCGTTTCCGCCTTCACTCAAAACATTTGTATACTTACCTGAAATATAATCAAATGCCTTAGCTGTGAAGTCCTTAGAGTCTGCGCGGTTGTAAGGCTCATCCTCATCAAAGTCAGAGTTGAGGTATGCGCCGAGTGTGGAGATGGCAATGCTGTCATTTCCAAACTTGGAATACTTATCTGTCAACTTCTCATAGAAGTGGCTGAAGTATGCGGGAGAAATAGCAAGCTCAAAATAGCTGAGATATGTCTGCTTTGTTGAGCTGTATTCACGCTTACTTGTATAACGACCGTCGATGGTCTTTACAGCGTGCTTCTTAAGTGTCAAGCCGTCAAACATTGTGTTTGTGCTTGCAAATGCGAAGTCGAAATCGGGGAATACCTTATAGCCTTCTGCTTCTGCATCAGCCACAAGCTCTTCAAAGTCCATTTCCTTGGAAACAGCCTTTTCCCACTTAAGCTTATAAGGAACTGCGGGATATGTCATACCGCCGTCTGTAAAGCCTGTAAGAACAAAGTTTACGTTGCTTATTCCCTGCTCCTTCAAATCATCGTACATAACTGTAATATCCTCAAATGTTGTAAGAGGAGTCATTACAGATACGGGAATTGAAAGAACTCTTTCAAGTGTTTCCATTGCACCAAATGTTTCAATGTAAACGGGAATATCATCAGATACATCAGCATCGGTAAGTCTTGTAAGAATTCCGCTGCGTTCAAGATAATCACGGTAAGCTTCAGCCATACCTACGTAAGAGCACTCATAGAACTTAGGAGCAGTCTTACCTTCAGCAGAGAGCTTTGTTGTTGTGTCCTCGGCAACCTTGTCATCAGTAAGCATTACGTATCTGATCTTGTAGCTTCCTGTATACTTTCTTGCCGATACAACTGTCCATGTGGAGTTAGAACCAACAGAGATGGAGTCACTTACGTTGTACTCATCCTTAGGTCTGGGTTCAACAGTCATCTTAACTGTGTGGTAATCGTTAGTATTTGTGGGGTGATATGTTGAGAGCTTCATAAGAGCGTCGCCTTCTTCAACTATAGCAAAGTAGCCGCGCGCCTTATCATAGGTAATAGTTTCAGGCTCAGTTTCATCGGTTGCAGCCTTTGTTGTAGCCTCTTCTGTTCCCTCAACTGTTTCGTCTTCAACAGCAATCTCCTCTGTAATAGTTTCGGTTTCAACCAAACCAAATACAGGATAACGGATAACCTCCTGATGTGTACCCTCAATATCGTGGTACGCGAAGTCGTTGTCACCATAGATCTTACCACTTATGTTTGTAAGAGTTCCAAGAGCGGTAAGCTCTTCGAAATCAAACAATGCACCGGAGCCATCAGGGAAGAAGGTATAACCTTCGTTAGGAGATCTGCCGGCACCCATATAAGGAAGTATCTCTATGTTTTCAAGCTGATAGAGTGTTTCGTTGAAACGGATACCGTTCGCAGGAAGTCTTACAGACATTCCGTTATTATCAAGAGTATACTCAAGAGCCATCTTGAAGAGCGGTGCATTCTCGTCCTTTGCAACGAAATCAACTTCCATATGGTCTTCGTCAAGCTGTTCGTATGTGTATGCGGGGTAGTAAGTCTTAATAGCCTGCTCTATACGAGCCTTTTCCTTTGTTGTAGCAGTTCCGTCAATAGCGTATACTGCCTTGCCCTTCTTTGTTATGGGCTGGCTGAGATACATCTTCTGTTTCTCTGCCTCGGTCTTACAGGTAGAAGGATCGTAAAGCTTATACCAACCTTCGAATATCTTGATCTTATCAAAGCTCCACTTTGATTCCAAGCCAGCATCAATGTAGCCCTGCTCAATAATGGAGATGATATTTTCAAGCTTACTCTTCAAAATAAGCTGAGGTACAAGCATCTTCGCCTGTTCACGTCCGATGGAATACTCCATACGGATACCGCCCTTAATGCTCTTTGTCACGATCTGACCACGAGAAGCACACCAAGTGTAGCTATCGTAAGTGGTCTTCTGACCTGTTGTAACGTCGTTAAAGGTTACGACAAGCTGTGACAAAAGAGATGTCTTAACAGTATCCTTTGTGTTAGGATTCTGGTGAATTGTATAGGGGTTTGAGAAAAGAACCTCTCCTGTTGCGATACATTCTGTTGCAACCTCTCCACTATAGGAGTCTACGTAAAGTCTGTAGCCGTCCTTTTCATAACGGAGGTCCATAGTTGCAAGCTTATCTGCAACAGAGTTTATAATTACTTCACTTTTACCGTCTTCCTCGTAAACACCCTTATCATCATTGTACTTTGCGGTTTTACCTGAGAAATACCAGTAAGTAGGCTTTGCACTTGTAGTGTTTTTGGTATATGCGGGTCTGGTTGTTCCATCCTCTGCACCAACCACTACTGAAAATGCACCTGCAAACATCAAAACAGCTAAGAGAGTCGATATTATTTTTTTCATTAACATTAAAATCTACCTCCTATCTGTTACATTCTGAACTGAAGCTCGGTTATAATGTTAGTAACAAAGCTTACAAGTTTTCCGAGAAGAGTTGAGAACAACAATGCAACGAACATAATAACGATCATACCAAGAATCGTTCCTGCTGTTGTAAGAATGTTCTTACCCATTGGATAATCGTGTGTAACCATCATACCGAAGAATATGAGCATACCAACCCAAATAAATGCGATCGTTGTGAACAAGGTAAGAACCTTTGCTTCGTCTGCAAGAATAAAGTTAGATGCAATGGTTACGGGAATAAATATAAGTACTACGGGCATCAAGGAATAGCAAGTAGCTATATAGATGTCCTTAAGGCTTCCTTCACCTTCAAACAAGGTGGTAAGACACCAGTTTGCAATGATCCAAAGAGCTATCGGAACCGCTACACTGAGAATTACTCCAAACAATGTGGAATAACCGCCGGTAGGATTCAAAACGTAACCCTGACCTATTGCCTGATAGTAGAATGCGAAAATAGTTGCAGCAAGAATGGTGGAAGCTGCTCTTACAGAACCTCTCTTTTCGTGCTTGAGGTCCCAGAATCCATCGAAGGGATGGAACATAAGGTGGAATACGTAAAGCAATTCCTGAGCGTATGTTCTCTTTCCTGTGGAAATTGCAGTCTTCTTGTTTACCTTCTTTGCATACTTCATAAATTTAGCACAAGCAACACAGATAGCTATTGCACCGATAGGAATCAAAACAATGAACTTGGAGATCCATTCTTTTCTGATCTCCTTATATGCGCTGGAATAGTTTTCTGTATCGTATGCAGATTTGAAGCGTTCAATTGCTTCCTCGTACTGACCGTTTCTGTAAAGCGCGTTACCAATACCGATGTATGCTGCATCGAAGTTGGAGTTACGCTTCAAGATCTCGGACCAGTCTTCAATTGCCTTGTCGTAACGTCTTTCATTCTGATTCTTGATAGCATCAACGAGAATGTTACCGTACTCTGTTCTCTGGAACACAGTAAAGGACTTTGAAGAGTTATCAACAAGAAGCATATTTGTTCCCTGATATACGATTGCATTCAAGGAGCCAAGCTGAATGTTACCAAGCTGATCACCCTGGTCACCGAATACGAAGAGAAGGTTTCCGTCATAGTCGTATGTGAATACCTTACTACGCTTACGGTCGATAATAGACCAAGTTTCTTCAGGGCCAACAGCTACGTCAACGATAGTAGATATACCGGAAATGGTATCGGAAGCCTTTGTCTTGGAAATGTCTATTTCACCAACAGGAGGATAGAAACCATTTCTTCTCATTATCTCGTCGCCCGCAGCATTCAAAAGCTTGACAGGTGAATAGTCACCACTCTTACCCTTGGTTCTGATAAGGTTTGTGATCTGGTTTGCATATTTATCGGAGTTGATCGTAGCGTAAATAAACTCACCGGAGAGAGCGATATTGTTGAAAGAGGTAGAAACGTTTTCCTCTGTCTTCTCTCTCTGCTCTTTAGTCTGGAATCTTCTCCAGATTCTCTGCCAAACCGAAGTAACAACCTTCTGTGCACCGATAAATCCTGTGAAATCACCTTCATCGGTCATAACTATAATACCTTCACTTGTTGTTGAGGATACAACGTACATTCTGTTATATCTGTCAACTGCAAGAGCTATCGGCTTATAGATAGAGTTTGTTTCAAAAAGCTGTGATTCAGGTCTGGGAATTACTGAAAGGAAATCACCGGTCTTGCGGTCAAAGGTTATAATTCTGGAGTTGTCGGTATCACAAACAAAGATTCTTCCGTTTGCAACAACTGTATCACCAACAACCTCATCTTCTGTAATGAATACGCCCTTGGGGTTTGAAAAACCATCGGGAATACCGTTGTCATTAATGAAGTCAGAGATTATAAACTTAAGCTTATAGTAGGAGTCAAGAACAATGATTCTGTTGTTCTTGGAGTCTGCGATATATACGTTTTCATCCTGGTCTATCTGGATATCACTTATATCAGCGATCTCTTTATCAAGTCCCATATACGCAGAGTCTATTTCCTTTGTCGGAGAATATACGTCAGGAGAGCTCAATGCTTTTCCATCGATAGAATAGGTGTATGTCTGGTATGGTGCAGACGCGCTTACAGGAAGAGCCAAAACCATAATAAAAGCAAACACCAGACAAATAATAGATGTTATTTTTCTCATTTTGACCTCCTGTAATTAGTCTTTCATACCACTGGAACCCATCGTTTCGATGATGTTCGACTGAGATATAACGAATACCGAAATAGGTACAAGCATCATAATAACTGTTGCCGCCGCACTCGCACCCGCACGCTTGATACCGCCGGCTGTGATCTGCGAGATAGCATAGTTAAGAGACTTGAGCTGCTCGGAGTGAATGTACATAGAAGCACCTGCGTTCCACAGATCCTTGAAGGAGTAGATGATAAGTGTTAACCAAGCGGGCTTAACCATAGGCATTGCGATTATCCAGAAGGTCTTAAGCTCACTTGCACCGTCAAGACGGGAGCTTTCAAGCACCGCGTCAGTAACGCTGGACTCCATAAACTGCTTCATAAGGTAAAGTCCGAGAGACGTACCCCAAGCGGGAACGATGATCGCCCAGTAGGTATCTACCATCTTGAATGTACTCATCAAAATAAAGCTTGTGATTGCTGTTACAGTTGTATGGAACATAAGGGATTTCTGAACCATCCAGAACATTCCCTTGCTTCCGGGGAACTTGATCTTCGCCAATGCATAAGCTGCGAGAGAGGAGAAGAAGAGGTTTCCGACAGTACCTGCAACAGAGGTAAAGATCGTGTTGAATATGTATCTTGAGAAAGGAACCAAGCTGGTGCTCATCAAGGTAAACAGATCTCTGAAGTTCTTAAATGTGGGATTATATACTATGAATCTTGGGGGGAACATCCAAAGCTCGTCAAGAGGCTTGAGAGACTGGATTACAACATAGTACATAGGAAGGAACATAAACAATCCGAGGATTGACAATACAAAGGTTATTCCGGCGTCGCCTCCGCGAGATCTCGCGAGTACGACTTTGTGTTTTCTTGTTCTTAACTTTGCCATATCACGATGCTCCTACCTTAGAAATTAACTTTTTAACCAGCATATTAGAGCCGATCATAACTACGAAAAGTACAACTGCGATAGCCGAGGAATAACCAAGCTCGAATCGCTGTCCGCCGTAGTCATCAAGATGGTGGACTATGGTATGTGCCGCATAGTCAACCGAGGGGAATCCACAAAGAGCTGTAACAACTCCGCCGAAGCCGAAGGACTGTGTAATAGACATAACCGCACCGAACATCATCTGAGGAGCGATGTTGGGAAGTGTTATGTACCACAACTCCTGCCATCTGTTGCGGATACCGTCAACTGCACCCGCCTCAAACTGAGACTTATCAACGCCCTGCAAACCTGCGATAAATGAAAGGAACGCAGTACCAAGGGACGTCCAAAGTGCAACTACAATACACAAAGGCATTACGTAATCTGCATCTTCAAAGAACGCAATTTCCTTTGAAATAATACCAAGCTCCAAGAGCCAAGCATTAGCCCAACCATAAGAGTCACTGGAGAAGAGGGTTGCCCAAACCAGATAAACCTGACCGGAAATGGAAGGTGCATAGAAGATCAAGGTTACAACCGCTCTGATCTTCGGGGAAAGCTCGTTAATAAACCAAGCAATCAAAAGTGACATCAAATATGATACAGGACCTACGATTGCAGCGAAAATCAAGGTGTTCTGACATGCTGTCATAAAGATATCATCGTCGAGAAACAGTCTGATGTAGTTATCTACCCAGACAATATTCGGCATCTGAAGCAAGTTAAAGTCTGTAAAGCTGATTACGATAGAAAGCAACACAGGCAAAACGGTGAAGCAGCAGAAAATAAGCATATAGGGTGCTACCATAAAGTAAGCAACTTTATTTCGCTTTATTTCTTTCCACGTCCACTGCGCCTTTGTCATATCCTTACGCGCCACAGCTTTTTTAGTTGCCGTTTTTTGTGACATGAACTTTTCTCTCCTTATCTATATATTTTGTGCAATTATTTGTAATCTTCATACTTTTCAAGAGAATTTGCCGCATCTCTGAGAAGTTTAGCAGCATCTCCGAACAGATCAGCATTAAGCTCTTCAAGATCATATGCAAAGGCTCTGAGAGTTGCAAAGTCCTCTGTGATATAATCCTTGATTTCCTTCATTATATTATTATAAAGGGTATCATACTCACTCTTATAGTCGGAAGATTCCTTAATTTCATTAAGAAGTGCTTCCGCCTGGGTCATACGCTTCTGTGCCAAAGTCTGTCCTACGTAGTCGAGAGTTTCAAGTCCGAACTCGTTACGCTTACGTGTGATCTCTTTGTTTATAGTATTGATATACTTCTGAAGTTCCTGTACAGGGTTTGCGTTGTCGTTGTAAGCAGCGAGGAACGCGAACTGTGTATAACGTCCGATGATGTAAGCACCGGGATAGTTAGGCACTGCAGCCAAGGAATTGAACTGTGCCTCAAGCTGTACGTACTCATCGTGTGTCCAAGGCATACTCTCAAGAGCCTTAAGGTTAGCTGTTGAGTGCTTTGCGGAAGGACCGAGGATAGCAACCATTTCGTTGGAGTAGTCAACCTGACATTCAGCGCCGGAGTGCCACTTCATAAACTCCCAAGCGTTGTTCATAAGATGCTCTTCGCAGCCTGTGATCATTACGATAGCACTTACTGCAGAAACGGACTGGTTGTTTATCTTGATCTCGCCATTTGCATCAACGTACTCATAACCGGGCATTGGGTAGAAGCCCCACAAGCCTTCGATCTCGGTTGCAAATACCTTGAGCTGGTTGTATGTTCCTGCATATGCTGCAAATCCGATAGGCATTTCACCTGTTCTGAAACGGTTTGCAAAGTCATACTTATAGGGGAAAGAATACATTGTGAACATATCACACATTGTATCGAATGCTTCAAGTGCAACGTTAGAATCGAGGTTGATTCTCATACCGCCGTCAGCAAAGAGCTCGCCGCCCATCTGATAGAGGAATATCTTAACGTCATTGTGCATACCGATCTGCATGTTGTTCGCCTGAAGAAGCGGGATCGCTTCCTTAACGTCGTCCCAAGTCTTAGGGATCTCGATGTCAAGCTCTGCAAGGATATCCTCACGAACAAACATCATAGAGAAGCTCTGTGTTTCGGGAAGTCCGTAGGTGTGCATTACGCCTTCAGCGTCCTCGATCTCAAGAACCATCTGTGCAGCATATGTAAAGTCGCTCCAAACATCATCGAATCCCTTGAAGTTTTCAAGCTGAATGAGCGCGCCTCTGATAGCGTAGTTAATAACTGTACCCTGATCAAGACCGATGTATACGTCAGGGCCGCTTCCCGAAAGAATAGAAGGAAGCAATGTAGAACCTGCAACGAGCTTCAAGTCAACAGGAATACCTGTGTTCTTTGTGAAGTCGTCATTGATAAGTCCACGGATAACCTGCGACTGGTCACGACCGTAAGCCAACCAAACCTCAACAGATTCAAGTGTTTCTACGTCTGAGTTTTCCTTCTTGGGAGCACCCATACGGTCATAGTTACGGAAGAAGCTCTGGAAGAAGCTTGTTATCTCGTATACCATAGACTCCCAGAAGTTTGCTGTAGCCTTAGGAACAGCCTCACCAACAGGCTGAACGTTTATAAAGTCAAGTGTCAAGGGCTGAGTCTTTGCATCACCAAGCCATGTACCGAGAGAACCGATATATGTCTTGAGCTGCTCAAGGTTCTTAGCAACCTCGTCCTGATCACTCATTCTACGGAGCAAACGAACTATCTTTTCAAGTGTTGCAGTCATAGAGCTCTTCTCGCCTGCGATCTCAACGATCTCTTCAGCGATATTCTCAAGCTCGTTAGCCTGAATAACAAGATTGTTCATTGTATCAGGCATTACGCGGTAGAAGCCGTAGTCACGGAATTCGTCAGGTGTTGCACCTGTAAGCTTAAGAATATTAAGGTAACATCCGTTAACCTCATTAAGAGCAACCTGAACTCTACGTACGATGTCACCCATCGCACCAAGTGAAACCTCAAAACGAAGTGTATACTTTACACCAGCCTTGAAGAAGAATTCAAATTCCTGTTCACCGTCTGTCAATACGCCTGACTGCCATTCGGAAGAATAATTGAACTGTAAGCGACGAGCTTCCTCAAAGGGTGCGCCGTTGTAGTAACCGTCTTCACCGGCAGCAACACTGTCATCGCTATAAATATAAAGTATTCTTGATGTATACATACCGTCGAGGATCGACTGCTTATGTCTTGTTGCGATCTGGTACATACCGTCGCTGTCAACTGTAAAGCTGTACTCGACCCACTGTCCGGGTGTCTGCCACTTACTGTCACCGATAGTGTTAAGAACTGTTCTGTCTGTTGCGGCAGGAGAGTTGATAGCACTTGTTGTATCGGAGATAGGATAAATGGTCTGTGCGGAAGAAGCCTCAAAAGATTCAGCCTCTATCTTAACTGTACCCTTACCGTTTTCCTTATCGGAGTGGATATTCAAATATTCTTTAAATGTAGGAATATTATTATCATCCTCATCCGCGGGAACCAAGCGAACAGCCTCAATAGCCATAGGCTCGTTAACGCCTTCAAGAGAAAGAACTACTTTTCCGTCATCATCGGGAGTAAGAACTATCTCAAGTGCTTCCTGATAGAAGCCGTTTGCATCCTT
>JAEIGA010012741.1_pt1 | contig 12776 bp, 10 predicted proteins | sample 9270691 | NCBI WGS metagenome assembly JAEIGA01 (sample SAMN17057246, study PRJNA624740) | gut metagenome | biome: biome; isolation source: fecal sample | host: Bos grunniens | place: China: Xizang | collected 2019 | reverse complement strand
CGTTAAAAACGCTTCTTCTTGTTTTACGCGCTCTTCACCGTAGGGAACACCCGTAAATCTTTTTTTGTATCCAACTAAAATAATTTCAGATTTCTCTTCAATTTTATATGTCATTTCACTTCCTCCAATAAAATCAGGTTTAACGAAAAGACGAGAAAAGGATTTTACGGAACAACCGTTTTTCACTTGTGACGGCATTATACCGTGAAATTTATAAAAGGCACGGGAAAAACTTTCAGGTGTTTCATATCCGTACTTGAAAGCCACGTCAATAACTTTCATTTTCTTGCTTAATAAATCGTTTCCTGCAAGCGTTAATCTTCTTCTACGGATATACTCTCCAAGCGTAAAACCATACGTTAAGCTGTTTTGTTTCCCTTTATGCAAAACGACTTTGGTCAACGGGAAAGTCAATAGAAAAATTTCTAAACTTATAAACAAAAAATGACAGATCACAAAATTGTAATCTGTCATTTTTTATCTTTAATTCAGGCATATTCTTTTATCTAGTAAAAATATAAACGTCGCAAAACTGAATAACCCAAATCTAAGATACAAATAATCCACAATTAGTATTCATTCAATATAAACACTAATTATTTAACTTGTAAGCGGAAAGTGCCAGTAGTAGCATCCCAATAAGTGGAATACCCATCGTTCAAGCAAACAAGTTTATCTTCATCACCTTCAGTATAAACGTAACCATCTGCTGGCTTAAAGTTGAAGTTCGCAAAGTTAGTAGCACTTTCGTTTATGGTAAATTTAAAGCCATTGAATGATGTAGCAAGGTATGCTGTGTTGTGGTTAGTACCAAGGTTGTAGTTGATTACGCCGTTAATTGTTGCTTCGCCGATTACGAGGCCAAGACCACCGCTATAACCGAAGTCACCTGTGATTTCACCACCTGTGATTGATGCAGAGTTGTTGTTAAGGAAGAGTGCATTTGCCTTATCACTTGAAACTTCACCACCAGTCATAACTAAAGATGCGTGGTCGTGGAATCTGATTTCAGCACCGATATTTGCTGCACAAGCGTTATTGTGCATATAGAACGTACCACCGATTTTAACTGTTTCATAGTAACCTGCGTAGATAGCACCACCAGTTGTTGCAGAATAGTTATAAGCCATTTCGCCACCGTTTAACACGTAAACGTTGCTACTTCTGCTTGTACCTGCCCAAATAGCACCACCGTTACCATCAGAGTAGTTGTGGTTCATTTCACCACCGTTCATTGTAAGAACTGTACCTACGTTAGTAACTACACGGATTGCACCACCGATACCACCGTGGTTACCATTAACCTTACCAGAGTTAAGAGTGATTTCACCACCACCCCAAATAGCGCCTGCGCCAGAATGGTTATTGATAATTTCACCACCGTTGATGATAAGTTTACCACCTGTTCTTGTTCCAAGATTTACAGCGTTAGCACCGTCGTTGTTTTGAAGAACTGCGCCTTCACCAAGGATAAGAGTAGCATTAGCACCTAAGTTAACAAGTGCGCCTGTTGCAACAATACCGTCGTTACGAGTACCACGTTGAAGAACTGAATTAACTTCACCAGCCCAAACAGCACCACCGTCAACGATTACGTTGTTAAGTGTAAGTTCGCAACCTTCACTAACAGTAAATACTTCGCCAGTGAAAATCTCAGGAGTTTCAGTGCTGAACGTCATAATCGAAGGTGTACGTGCAATGCTATAACCCTGACCGTTAACTACCGCATTTGCAGAAACTTCAACATTTTCAGGAACAATAATATCATTGGTAAGCGTTACAGGTTTGCCTGAATTGAGTGCATTAACAAACTCGTTAAACGTTCCAGCCAATGCATCATCAGAAGTTTCGGCATTACCTTGGATTGCTTCTACACTAACTAAAATTTTAGCAATTTTTCCCATAAGTTCTTGACCTTCCGCTGTTTCGGGAAGTTCAATCACAAGACTAATCGTTTCAACGTCACTAACAGATGGGTCAAGCACAGCCCACGAAGAAATCTTTGAGGAAGTGAAATCTTCATCATTTACACTAACTTCAAGTGCGTCAAACAAAGTTGCGTCTTCACTGAGATTTCTAACAGCCGTTCTATATTTTACAGTAACGTTACTATTATTAGTTATATTAACGTCAAATTTGACAGCATCGCCAGGAACAATTTTGTCAAGAGTTAAAACGTCGCCGACAAGAGTTGCACTACCACCCAAGCCATCAAATTCCGTTGCGTTGTCAACTACGGACGTCCAATCCTTTGTCAACGTTTTGTATTCAAAGTTTTCAACGGTTGCCTTTACCTCAACCTTACCCGAAGTAACGGCAATATTAACTTTACTTTCACTTGTAAATAAAGCAAAAGTTGAACCTACAATCATACTAGCACAAAGTGCAATTGTTACTAGTGAAGATATAATAAAATTTTTCTTTTTCATTTTTTTACCTATTAATAGGTAGTTCCGCAGGAACTGCGGAACTACCACAATTTCTTAAAATTTTCATCCAGAATATTGGATTAACATCCGTCTTTAGTCAACCACGTTAATTGCACCAGTGCTCGTACACTTCGTATTCAACAATTGAGTTTGCAATAGAGCATCTTCCGTCTTGTTTACAGTCACTTCACTGATGCTCCAATTAGTAGTACCACGATTCCACATAATGCCCCATTTCTCTTGGTCTTCCGCAACCTCAGTAAGGTCAGAATCGATATTGAAAATACACTTTTCAACCGTTATAGGAGTCGAATTCGAACGAATCAAATAGAAACTTTCATCGAGATGTGCGTCCGTCAACGTATTGTTAAAACTACAATTTGAAATAGTAACGCCGTTACCGCCTTGAATGTTAATGCAAGAAGCATTAAAGGTACAATCATCAATTTTAAGGTTTGTAGCATAGTTACCTGCAAGTTGTAAACCTGCGTTTTCAAAAGTACAACCAATAATTGTACTTGCCCCAGTCGGGTTATTACCAGGTGATCTAATGCCATATTCATTTTCAGCAATAACCGTACAGTCAATAAGGTGTAAGCCTTTAACGTTTTGAACTAAAATGCTATCTGCATTTACTTCAGGATTATTAAACGTTACCTTTTCAAAAGTAATTATTGCGTCGTATACTGCAGCACCAATACGGTTTTCGAAGTAACCAATAGTAACCAAACCCGTAATAACTGGTTGAACACCATCTAACGCCTTGATAATTACGTCGCCACCCGATTTACCAAGATTAGCAACCGTAATATTAATATCGCCAGCATATTCGCTTGCGCCTAATGCGATAGTTGTTGTTTGACCAACTGGTGCATTTTTAATAGCGTTAAGTAATTCACTTGTATTAAATACAACTGTTTCGCCGTTCATAACGAACGCACCTAAGTTACGTCCGTAAATTTCACCAACGTTCTTAGCATTCAAACTACCTGCAACATCAATATTTGCAACGGTGCAATCATTCATAGTAAGAGTTGCTCCACTACCGATTGTTCCAACAACTTTACCAGCATAATGTCCATTAGGCTCAGAAGCGCAATCAGCAAGTGTTACTGTGCTTGTTTTCACGTCGCAATCAGCAACAGTAACTGCACTTTCGATATGTCCAAATAATACGCCAGAACTCTTTGTTCCAACTACGGCAGCTTCTTCCACGTCTACGTTAGTAAGTGTTACTAAACCTTGAGGATAACTATCAACAATTGCCGAATATCTACCATCGGTACCAGCTTCGGTCTTCGCATTAACAAATTTAAGGTTAGATACAGTCAATGTTGAGCTTGTTGAAGTATAAAACATTGAATCGCCAGCTGCACCACCGTTGTTTTTAACTGTATTGCGTTCGAAACGTACGTTAGAAATGGTATGGTTGTTTCCAATAAATGTAAGGTCTGAATACCATGCAACAAGTGATTTAATCTCTTGATTTTGCATATCTAAATCAGAACAAAGTTCAATTACAGTATCTTCATTAGCAACAAAGTTGCTTAAAGCCATTAAATCATTTGCACTATATATGTAGATAACGCCATCTTCAGGATTTTCTACTTGAGCATTGCCCTGAATAGCTTCTACTTTGTAAGATACGGTGCAAGTTTTATCTTGATATTCATTACCAGCACCTTCAGGAAGTTCAATCGTTACAGGAACGATTGCATCTTCAGAACCAACAGCAAGTTGTGCCCAATCAGCGACGCATGTTATGCCGTTATAACCTACCTTATCCCCAATGGTTACGTTGAGACCAGCAAACAAACCATTATCATTTTCGCAACTGATGATTGTGCGATATTGAACGGTTACGTTGCTTTCGTTCTTAACAACAATATTAAATTTAATTCCGTCGCCAGGAACGAACTTTTCAAGAGTTAACCCATCTGAATTGAAGGTTGCAACACCTTCATACATATTGGTTGCGCCTTGAGAGTAATCGGTATCATATAATTGTTTTGTTTGAACTGAAGTTTCGTCAATGTTTGCAACAACGCTTACTTTACCTGAAGTAACAGCGATATTCACCTTGCTTTCGGAAGTGAACAATGCAAACGTTGCACCAGCAATAAGGCTTACGCAAAGCATAATAGCCAAGATTGCTGAAACAAGTACGTTTCTTTTAATCGTTTTATTCATAAAACTTTTTCTCCTAATTTTAATTATTTTTATTTATCCTAAGATAAACCACTTTAGTTAGCCGTAGTTTTTTGAACGGCATTTACCAACAAGTCAAACTTAACTTCTTTATCTTGCGCGTCGTTATTTACGTCGTCATCATTGATGAATTGAATTTTTACGGTAAATTCTTTCGCCGCATCATTCTTCGCCATCGTTTGCGTTGAAATAACCGCTTTGCCGTCTACCGCATATTGGTCAAGCGTACCCTTGTCTTCGCCGTCGATATATACTTTCAACTGCTCTGCTAAAGCATTGCTTGCGCTATTTAACTTAATGATTACGTCATATGTAAATGCAACGTCACCATTGTTAGTAAGTCTAAGCTTTGCTTCGTATTCCGAACACGGTACTACTTTCTCGTCTTCAATACCGAAAACGTTATCATCTGCGGTGTTCGTGTCGGTAAAATCAACGATGGTCGTATCAGGACCAGCCGTTACCAAATATCCAGTTTCATTGTCAAGGTAAGTTTTTGTAAGACTGATTCTTTCTAACTTAACTTGAAGCGTACCAGAACTTAAATGGTTTTCAACCGTCACGTTATCACTCCACAAAGCATACGTTCCGCCAACAATCATCGCTGCACATAACATTATCATTATGCACGCAACAAGTAGTGTTCTAACTTTGCTCTTGCCCATTTGCCTGTCCTCCTTGTTCAGATTTATCTATTTCGCTTGATTGAGATTTCAAGCGATTGGATACTAAATTATTCTTCTGTCGTAGACTCATATTCACGTGCTTCTAAACGTCTTTCTCTACGACGGATTTTCGCCTGTTCTTTTCTATACGCTCTTTCTTCTTCAATTGCTTTTACAGCAATTCCAATACTGTCCTTAACAGCAGCACAAGATGCTTCATCTATAACCTTAATACTTGCAGGCGCTTGTTTCATAGCAACCTTATTATCGTTAACGTACGTCTTAAAGGTTAAGTTGGAAATAACAAGTTCGCATATTACGATTCCACGCTTAATTTTTAATCTTACAAGACGGCTCATACCTACCTTGTATTCTTCATAATTTGCGTTCTTTATTCTTTTGCTTCCCTCAACCGCCATAGCGCATTTTACTATTTCATCATAATAGCCTTTATATTCAGGCGTAAGTTCTAAATATTTTTCTTCAAGCGTTTGGGTAGCCGTTGAAAAAACAACTGCTGAATCATCATTAACGGTGGTCGGTGCCATTTCTTCTACCACAGCGTTAGTCACAACGGAAAGCACCTCAGTAACTTCCGCAGGTTTTACTACTTCCGCTGGTTTTACCTCCACAACTGCATTTTGATTATTTTTCTTTTCACGACGTTCTTTTTCGTCTAACACAACGTCACGTGCAATAACGAACATACAAAACATTCCCATCATAACTGCCATAATTATGAATATGTATATAAGTGCTGTCATTTTATTCTTCTCCTTCCACTGGTTTATTGTTTTCGGTATTTTCTATAATCGGTTCGGATTCTACAACCGTTGTATCTGTAGTTGTATCCGTAGTTTCACCATGCAATACATCTTCTTTTATTTCAGTCGGTGGAGTTTCAGAAACTACTATCGACGTTTCTACCGGTGGAGTTTCAGGTACTTCTACTGGAACCGTGTCATTCTTCATATTTTGCAATTCCGCAAGTTGACGTTTTAACTCTTCTATCTCGTCGTCTTGCTTTTTCTTTTCTGCTTGCAATTTTTCCTTCTTATCCTTACCGAATACTTTTACAAGCCGCATTACTTCAAAAGCGATGATAATAAGACACGGGATAATTATTAAGCAGATAATCCCTACGGGTGTTTTGAACGCATATACGAGTAAACCCAATACATAGCTTTGTCCCGTCACTTTACCAATGATATAATTAGGACTATCTGTAAGCGATGTATCTATCGTTTGTTGCATAAGATCCGTTTCAGCGTTTTTATTGTCACCCTCAAGCGTTATGATATATCCGCCCGTTGTTTTTTCTTCAATATTAACAATACGGTGTGTTATCGTTTCCTGTCTACTGTAAACATACTTAAACGTTAACACGTCGCCTACTTTTAAGCTTTTATACCATTCGGCTTTTTCTTTTTCTGATTCTGGGGCAACGTCTACAAATATACAAGATTTAACACGTATGCTCTTAATCTCAAAGTTGCTAACGTCCGTTAATTCACATTCTTCCATTGAGTCGGACTGAACAAATCTAAGCTGATACCCAAAAACCGTAGCCGTGCCGTCGCTGTCTTTTTTTGACGTGATGCTTATAACCAATACAAACATCACAATCGCCATCAACAGATACACTAGAACATTGCCTGTTATTTTTAAGACTTTTTTTACAATAGCTTTTTTATCTTTAATTTTTTCGTTACTCATCATTCAACAGTTTTCGCTTCGAGTTCTATGTAGAACACAACGCTTACCCCTTGTGCTTCATTACCAACTTCAATCGGCATAGTATACGATATTGTTATTTCTGTTACACCTGTACCAAGAGAAATCAAATCGCCTTCAAGTAATTCATTTAATGTTTTATTAATTGAAGACTCGTTCGTTTTTATTTTTACTTCTATAAAGTTTTTAAGAGTTCCGTCATTATCGCCATTAAAATCAAGCGTAATCAAATAGTCTTTTATATTATCTCCAGTAAACGAAATAACGTAATCCTCTGTCTTTCCTGGATATAGCCTATCAATTTTTGCTTTTAACGTTTTAGTGGTTGCCCCGTCAATCTCTATAACGGTATTTTCCTTTAATTCATTGTTGTCATGTATCGTTGTGAACAGAACAACGCCCGTTAAGGTTAAGATGATGGAAATGATTATTAAAATGAATTTTAACTTGTTGCCTTTACCCATTTCCTCCTCCGTTCTATATGTGAATAAAACAAATCATTTTGCTTTATTCACACTCATTTTAGAGTAGTAGTGTTTTTACATTACTTGTATCTGGATTCTTTAAGTATGTCATCAACATACAATATAAAACGTTAAAAACGTGCGGTCTATTTTCTTCATCATTAGCAAGCACTCCGTTATAAACCCTTATAGCAAAATCTAATAAGGTTGTAAATATGCTGTGCATAATAGCCGACACATCAGCCTCTTCTATAAATAATGGTTTGAACGCCTCCACTATAGAGTCAAAATGCTTGTGATGTTTTTCTAACGCTTTGCCCTTAAAATAAACCGAATAATAATAACGCACGTAGCATCTGCAATGGGCTTCATTTTTTAACACAAAGGCCCACACCTTAAGAAAGAACTCGTAGAACTTCTTCTTTTCGTTTGCACCTACTCCCCACGAAACAGCTAGTGCCGTTCTCGCAGCTTCCGTAAATTCTTTATCCAAGGTTAAAAACGCCGTTTCATATAAATTTTCTTTACTTCCAAATAAGCGATATATGTAAACTTCATTCATTTTTATTTCTTTCGAAGTTTCACTATAATACGCAAGATTTTTTGTCGTTGCTTTCTCAAAGCCACCTTCTGCAATTAAATGAATTGCATTATCTATCAGAATCGCTCCAATGTCTGCTTCTCTTTCCATTATCCCCACTCACATACAAACACAGTTAGATGTTCTTTGTAGCAAACACTACACCTAGCCCATAAAAAATACTCCCATACAAGGAGTAGCTAACACAGGCCACAACTCAAAAACAACGTAACGCTTGTTATGTTGTAAAAACCAAATTCGTTTTCCATTAAAGCTAAATATATATTAAAAAAATTGCACAACAAAAAGACCTTTTCTATCAAATCAATAAAGTTAGTTAGAAATGGTTTTTTAGTTGTGCAAAAAATTCCTTAAAAATTTTATATATGTATTAAAATCGCTTGCAAATTTTAATAAATTACGCTACAATAATGCAAACAAAATGTTCTTTGCATTGCTACAAGCAATGTTTGAACACATAACAAGCGTTATGTGATAGGGGCGGCGAAAGTCGTTCTTTTTTTTATATTATTAAGCGCATATTTTCCATCTTGCGTTTATGCTCAGTAGCCGTTGTAATAATATAGATTCTAGTTGTGTTTATGCTGGTATGACCAAGAATGTCTGCAAGCTTAGCAATATCTTTTTCAATGCCGTAAAACGTTCTAGCAAAAAGATGCCTTAAATTATGTGGAAACACTTTCGTTGATGAAACACCAGCATCCTTACAAAGTTCTTTCATATCACGCCAAATATTATGACGGCTGATGTTTTTTCCGTTTTTCGTTATAAATATTGCCCCGTTTTGTATTCCACGCTCCCTTATATATCGTAAGAGTTTTTTTCTCAATTCTTCCACAATAAAAATGCGTCGATTCTTCCCTTTACAATTTACGAACGCTTCGCCTTTTTTCACCGCCTCAACTGTAATATATTGCAACTCACTAACTCTAATACCAGTGCCACATATCGTTTGTATAATCAAATTAAGTCTTTCGTTTCTATTCTTTCGAGACGCCTGTACAAGTCGAATATAATCCGCCTTTGTTAGTTCCTTTTCTTCGGGACAGAAAGCGGATTTTTGTATTTTATATTGTTTTACACACAAATCATACCAACCACAAAAACGAAAAAAGACGTTGACTGCCGCAATCATTGAATTTGCACTTGTCACAGCGTGCGAACTTATGAGTGCATTTTTATAATCTAATACAATACTCTTAACTACTTCTCTATTTCCCACAAACTCATAAAACGTTCTCATATCGTGCAAATACTTTTCAATAGTTGCGTTGCTTCGTTCTTCACACACTAAATAGTCTTCAAATTGTCGTAATTTCTCTTGATTTAATTGTCTTTTCATTTTAGTCCTCCATATATAGTTTTCTATAATTATTTTACTATAAACAGAATTTAATACATTAAATTATTGCATTACAAAAAAGAAAAATCAGACTCCAATTTGGAATCTGATTGTTTCTCCGCTTGAAAGTGCAATTTTCTATAAACTTTTTAATGTTTCAAAAAATCCCTTATAGGGAACGCCTTTAAAGTGGGTTTTTTGTTTTTACTTTTTACCTTTTTTACTTTGTAATTTTCTTGTTTACAAGCGTTTAGTATCTTTTATTCATTAAAATTATGTATTAAAAGAAAGTACTTCTTGCTTTTTCTTTCATTTCTGAAGAAATTGAGAAAGGTATTTTTGTTGTAAAGCCATGTTTTGCAGCAACAATCATCTTTGTTGGCCAAGAGAAAATTGCACTATTCCATTGGTTAACAGAATCATTATATAATTCTCTTGCCGCAGTAATATCAAGTTGTAATTGATAGTTTTGGCGCATTGCATCTTGAAGTGCTTGATGTGCCTTTAAGTCTGGATATTGTTCAACTGCAACCTTAATGTTTCTTGACATGTCTTCAACTTTACTTGCAATTTCATTTCTTTCTGCATCTTTTTGGTCTGCATTGCCACTGCGATATTTTGCAACAGCTTCAAAGGTAGATTTATCTAAATCAATAGCCTTATCTACTAACGCAGCGCAGTTTTGCAATACCATTACGCGTTGTTCCATGTAGTTATCAATTTGCGATGCATTCTTTTGTATTCTTTGTTGTAATTGTTGTAAGTAGTTATCTGCCTTAACTTTCTTAAATTGGAAAATTAAGCCTGGAATAATTAAAAGCACCCAAAGCATAATTTCAAAAAGTTTAGAGCCGAAGCCTACTTTTACAGGTAATTTTTGTTGAATAACGTTTACGTCTCTACCTTCTGTGCTTATCATTGTTTCATCAAGTTGTTGTGACATAGTTTTTCTCCTTTGATTAATATTTTATTTTTTATAGTTTAGTGTCGACAAGGTCAACTTCATTATTAGTTAAAATCCTTGCAAATAAGCCGTGGTAGTATGCATTTGGCGCATTAAACAAACCTCTGTCCAAACTTGGCTTCTTGCTTTCAAATTGACCAGCAGTCATGCTGACACGCTTAATTGCCATTTTCGACACGTTTTTTACCGGCAAGAACTCTTCCCACGGAACAGGCACACCATGCATTCTACCATCTCTACCTAATACAGGCACTATATCTATTCTTGGCAGTGAAGTATAAGAATAAGCACTGATTTGTACGCAGTCAGTCGTGTTAGTCGAATACAAGTGGTCGGCTTTTAATATACATTGTGTTTTAGAATCGGCATGTTCAAAGTTTCTATAACCTATGGAATTTGCCAAAACTTCATATTCATAATCAGTGTAATTTTGCGTTAGATTATCATACTTTTCGAAAGTAGCACTTGGCTTTTCGTGATAAGTTGGTATAGAAAGAAGTGGTGCAAAGTCAAAGTATAACGACTTAAAATATTGATTGTTAAAATCCTTAAAGTTTTTATGCGCTATATCAATGTCGTAAGACCAGTATTTACTTGGCGAAGCATCCATATCCCAACTTTGTGCGTGTTCACTTACTATATAGTTGTGTTTACCATGCTTAACAAAAGAAAAATCATCGCCATATTCTTCGCTTGCACGCATTAATTTAACCATATTAAGTTGGGCAGCCGGTGAAAACATTACTCTAAACTGAACTTCATGATTTCTATCCGTTGCGCCGAACAACACGTCAAACTCGCTATTGGTCATTTCGGTAAATTGCTCACCTTTTTCCACAGCCTTTTGGGCTTTTTTGCGAAGTTTTCTTTCTCCCTTTCTTACGTGCCTATCAACTTTTGATTCTGACCAATCTTCAACGTGGTTATAGCTCCTTGAAAAAGATAAATCAGGTGCAGTTTGATGACCATAATTTAATGCCGTGGCATAAGCATACATTGGGAAAGGCTTTGTTACGGTTGCTACAAGCGTTTGTGTTCTTGTCGCCGTGCGCATTTTTCCATCGCTATCACGATAATGAACTTGGTATGTAATGAGCTTTGTACCAGTATAAGTTTTGGTTGACATATAGTGGTTTAAGTGCCTACAAAACATAAAAGGGTTTTCATTATATCGACCACTAACTGTATTTACAACCGAACGGGTACCTAAATTTTCGCTTTCAAATGAAAAGTTCTTTCTAAAATCTTCATCAAGATCTAAATTATAATCACGATTAAACTTTAGCCTTGGTATAATCTTTTCAATAAGGTCAAAGGTATCATTTTCAGTAAACCTTTGATTAAGTGGTGTCATTTGGGATAATGCAAGTTGATAAGTTTTATCTGCTGTTTCCCTTTGTTTTTGGTAAAGCTCTTCACTATGTTTTAATTTTTTGTTAATAAATAAAAACATTAACAGTAAAGAACCGATAAAAACAAATACGCTTAAAATTCTTACTATAACTTTTAACTCATTTGGCTCTGAAACAAAAGTACCAAAACAAGTAATTACACTTATTACTGACAAAATTATTAGTAATACGCGCCAAACTTTAAGCCTAGAAATTTTACTTTTTGTTTGACTTGCTATCTTATCTTGTTTTCTAAAAAGTTTAGCCGTCTGTCTATTTTCTTCAGCATTTATTTTAGAATCATTAACAAGTTTATTAAAGTACTCATCAATATTATTTTCATGCTGTATTTTAGCCGTTTGTTGATAATATTTTAACGGTTCTAAAATTAGATTTTCCATTACTTTTTCCTTTTACATTGTATGAGTAAAGCATAACACATTTGCACAAAACTGTCAATACGCAATATAAATTTTTTTAATTTAATTGGTTAAAAACAAACAAAAAGATGAGATAATAAACCTTGCTGGTCATTAAAATCCTAGCGAATAAGCAGTAAACGAAGTGTTGCGCAGTTTATATCGCAAATTTTAAGCACTTAGAAACGAGTATGGCAAGGCTCGTGAAGGGCTTTGGATACAATAAACCTAATTGGTTATTGTGGTCAAAACACTAAACAGTTACGTAATATTTTAAATTATATAACAAAATACTTTTAAGTGATTAGACACAAGCGAGAGAAGGCTCGCTTTTTGCTAGGGGTTCAATAGACCTTGCTGGTCATTGAAATCCTAGCGAATAAGCAGTAAACGCAGTATCGCGCAGTTTATAATCGCTTAAATAAAAATCCACGGGTAAACCCCGTGGTTTTTCATTTAGGGGTAAAACCCCTTGTTCTAGCGACGTGTAAAGCACGTAGTCTACTTGTGCGTATCGCAAATCGCTTACTTTTTCTTAAATGGATCTATCACTTCTTGT
>JAEIGA010012740.1_pt1 | contig 12777 bp, 11 predicted proteins | sample 9270691 | NCBI WGS metagenome assembly JAEIGA01 (sample SAMN17057246, study PRJNA624740) | gut metagenome | biome: biome; isolation source: fecal sample | host: Bos grunniens | place: China: Xizang | collected 2019 | reverse complement strand
GCATACTACTCAACATAGACTACCAAACCCTTAAGGTACTCGCCCTCAGGGTGATAGATATTAATTGGGTGATCGGCAGGCTGGGTTAGCTGACCGATAATACGTACCTTACGCTTCGCGATTGCCGCAGCGGTAAATATCGTTGTACGGAACAAATCGCGGCTCACAGCCTGCGAGCACGAGAAGGTAAAGAGGATACCTCCTGGGCGTATCTTCTCCAAGGCGCGGGCATTAATCTTCTTATATCCCTGAAGCGCATTACCCAACACCTTATGATGCTTAGCAAAGGCTGGTGGGTCGAGGATAATAAGGTCGTACGACGAATCGATATCCTTCAAATACTCCACCGCATTGCAAGCAATAGCCTGATGTGGAGCATCGTCACCGAAGTTGAGTCGTGCATTCTCATCAGCAAGCTTCACGGCACGCTCCGAGAGGTCAATAGAGACAACCTCGGTAGCACCACCCGCAAGGGCAGCAACAGAGAAACCACCAGTATAGCAAAAGGTATTCAGCACTTTACGACCCTTAGAGTACTGGCGCACAAGGTCACGATTAACGCGCTGGTCGATAAAGAAACCTGTCTTCTGACCCTCCTCCCAGTTAACCTTAAACTTCAAGCCATTCTCCAAGACCACATTATCCTTCTCGGCACAACGACCCCAGAGGTAGCCATCTATAGCACCCAAGTCCGCCTTGAAAGGCAATGTCTGCGAACTCTTATCGTAGATAGCCTCCAACTTATCGCCATAGGCCTCACGAAGTGCCTCAGCGATAACTGTGCGCGAGTGATACATACCAACCGAGTGGCACTGCACCACAGCCGTACACTCATATATATCAATTACCAAGCCTGGCAATAAGTCGCCCTCTCCGTGCACAAGACGATAGCAAGTGGTCTCGGCATTATCCACCAAGCCCAAAGCCTTACGGACACCTAACGCCTCGCTGATGCGTCTATTCCACCAGCTCTGATCTATCTCCTCCTGCTCAAATGTAAGCACACGTACAGCAATAGAGCCTATCTGCCAATGACCCCTCGCGATGAAGTCTCCCGACTTGGTAACTACATCCACCAAATCGCCCTCGCTAAGTGGCGCAAGGTGCTCAGTGATACGTTCAATAGCTCCCGAGAATACCCAAGGGTGACGTCTCTCCAACGACTCCTCCTTGCCTCGACGTAGGTGTACGATGTTTAATTTCTGCTTGCTCATATCTTTGGTTACTTTTTCTCTCTGTTTCTGCGTTTGCGATATTTGTAGTGGCGCTTGCCATCATCCTTTGTCTCCTTCGGAGGCGCTACTGCGATTATTGTGCGCTCGCCCGCAACACTCTCGCTACTCTCCAAGGTGCGCAATATTTGGGTACATACCCACGCATCCGTTGCGGCATACTCCTGCTGCTGGTCGGTAAGAATTGTTGCCTCCCAATTACTTAGGCGCTGCGCCTTCGAGACCCTATGACCCAGCACTATAGCCGACAGCTTTCTTAGGCTCTTCTCCTCGATACCCCAGCGCGAGGCCTCAACCTGCAAATCTACAAAGCCATCAGCCTGAAAGTGACGCAAGGCATGCAACGAGCGGATATCGCCCGTAACATCAGCACCAACCTTCACGATATGCTTAGAGCCCAAGATTTTAAGAATACTGTTGCTTAGGCGTATCTGCGAGAGACGGAATAGATAGCACACCTCCTCCGTAGAGAGCTGCAAGAGTGCCACCTTATAGCTCACACCCGCCCGAAAGGATGGACGTGTCTCGGTATCGAAGCCAATCATAGTATGGCGCTGTAGCTCCAAGCACGCCTCCTCAGCCTGCTCGTTGGTCTCTACCACAACGATGCGACCCGGGAAGCGGGCAGCAGGAAGTGAGGCTACGGTATCGTTATCTATAGTGTGTTGAAATGCCATTTGCTATCTATATTTCTATGGTGCAACCCACAAAATTACTTATTTATTTTTACTTTTCCACTTAACGAAACGGAAATTTTATTCTCGCTCAATAAATAATCTATGCGCTCGGCGATAAACTCCGGGCGACCACTAATCTGAGCAACGATATCTTTAACCCACTTCTCGCCAGCAGCTAAGATATTAAGTATCTGAGTGTCAACACTCTCAGCCATAGAAAAAGTCTCTCCTCTTTTACGCTTAGCAAGGCACACATCACATATACCACAATCCTTGGCATTAGGCTCGCCAAAGTACTCCTCTATAATCTTACTTCGGCATTCATTGGTCGAAGTGGTGTAGTGCAACATACTATTGAATCGCTCCACCGCCCTATCGTAGCGATAGCGATATGTCTCGGGTGCGATATAAAGGTCCTTTTGCGGTAGTCGCTCCGTATCGAAATATATCATTGGCGTGCGCGCAGCAGGGATATAACGTATCACGTGCATACGCCACAACACCTTCAACAGTTCGTGTACGCGCTCGGGCGTGAGGTGCGCAAATGAGGCAATCTGAAGCTCGTCGATATTGCGGAAATGGGTAAAAACACCATTGTAGAGGCGCAATATCGCCAACAACATACTATCCATATCGTTGCCCTCGACATTGAGTTTATAGAGCGAATCGCGCGAACAAGTAAACATCAACTTCGCAGGATTATCTTGCTCGTCGATAAGGGTCATCAACCTATTCTGCTCCAAGATTTTAAGAGCGTTTGTAACCATTATCGACGAGAGCTTCACCGAGTGGCAGAAATCATAAATATTGAAGGCAAAGGATGCTCCAAAACCATCGCCCACAGCCACTTGCAAGTAGTTGCATACCAACTCGTAGACACGCTTAATATCGGCTATTGGTGGGAACTCGGTCTTAAACAATTTTGCTATACTCTCGCCATCCCTCTGCTCGGCAAGAAGCACCGCATAACTGCGCTTGCCGTCACGACCCGCACGACCCGCCTCCTGATAGTAGGCCTCCAACGAGTCGCACATCGCAAAGTGAATTACAAACCTCACATCTGCCTTATCGATACCCATACCAAAGGCATTTGTGGCAACGATAACGCGAGTTTTACCCTCGCGCCACTCATCCTGACGCAGAGAACGCTCCATTGTAGGTAGTCCAGCGTGGTAGAAGTTGGCATTTATACCATCCTTGCGTAATCGCTCGGCAAGTTGCTCTGTGCCCTCGCGAGTTCGCATATAGACAATACCCGAGCCTGGCACATGGTTAATCACGCGGAGTAGATTCTCATATTTATCGCCACTATCGCGCACCACGTATGACAAATTAGGACGTGCAAAACTCGAACGTAGGATATTCTCCTCTCCAAAATTAAGATGACGCATAATATCGCGCGCCACCTCCTCTGTTGCCGATGCCGTAAGCGCCAATATAGGTGCTTCGGGAGCGAACTCTCGGACCTTTGCAATATTGAGATACGAAGGGCGGAAGTCGTAGCCCCACTGCGAGATACAGTGTGCCTCATCTACAGCTATCAGACTGATATTCATACGTCTGAGGCGCACCTTAAAGGCTTCAGTCTCCAAGCGCTCAGGAGCAATATAGAGCATCTTAACATCGCCATACGTACAATTGTCCAAGGCTATCTCTATACGTCGCGGGTCAAGACCCGAGTGTACCGCCACGGCAGATATTCCGCGCCTTTGAAGCTGGTCTACCTGATCCTTCATCAAGGCTATAAGGGGCGTAACAACTACACATAGCCCCTCCAAGGTCAAGGCAGGCACCTGATATGTTATCGACTTACCGCCACCCGTAGGCATAAGGGCAAGGGTATCTCGTCCCTGCAACACCGACTCAATAATCTCGCGCTGCATAGGTCGAAACTCCTTATATCCCCACCACCTCTCAAGAATAGCCTCAATCGATGGGTTTGTCTGCTCAGCCTTAGTTGAATTCATACCACAAAGATAGCAAAAAAAAAGTATTTTTTCGAGACCTATTACTTTGTAATAAAATATTTTTCGTAACTTTGCCGCGCAATATATTGATTATTATGAAGATTAAGGAGCAGTACAAGGTGCGCGAGATGGCTGGCGAGCATGTGATTATCATGCAGGGTAAGCACGGCAGCGACCTTACAAAGATAATCTCGCTCAACGAGAGCGCATTGTATCTCTGGAATGAATTGCAGGGTAAAGAGTTTGATACTGAGTCCGTTGCAAATCTAATTGTAGAGCGTTACGGTATCGACAAAGGCGTAGCAACAACTGATGCAGAGCGCTGGATTGAGAAACTACGCGAGTGCAATATCGCTGAGTAGTTAAGTTAAAACGAGTATGGCACAACGAAGAAAGATATATGCCTTTCTAATGGTTGCGATATATACCGCTGCCACGCTTCTTTCGTCGTTGTCAATACTCACTTGCGATCATCACCACCACCATCACCACCATCACCACAAGTGTAAATCAGAGTGTTGCTGCGCGCACACTGGCACCACCATTGCCAAGGAGTGTTGCGATCATCACCACCCTATCCTTGGTGACAACCACACCGATTTTATCGAGTCTCGTAGCGACTCACGCATAGCAGCGGCATTGTCGTTGCTCTTCGCACCTATCGTCGTAACATCGGTTAGCGAAGAGCTATCATTGCATAGTTTTGCGCAGTACGAGAGGTACGAACTACGCGATATTGGTATACCCTCCGACTCCTACAGTCGTAGTTTTGGGCTTCGTGCCCCACCAGCATTGGCTTAATATCCTCGGCATTGGCTGAGGCGGGGCATCACGCCCATAAACAACTATATATCAACATAATACCTAAGCCAAATGAAAAAATCAATTATACTATTTACCGCGCTATTTTTGCCATTCGTGGCAATGGCTCAGCGTACCCTTACTGGTAAGGTTACCGATGTAAACAACGGTCAGCCATTGGTGGGTGCTACACTATTTTGGAAGAACACCACTGCGGGAGCTACATCTACTGCTGATGGTAGCTACTCAATAAAGCGTGTTCACGGCTTCAACACCCTTGTCGTAGACTACCTTGGCTACGATCTACTCGAGATTGAGGTCGAGGAGAAGGGTGTGCCAACACTCAACATTGAGCTAACCCCTTCGGCTGTAGATATCGACGAGGTTGTTGTCGAGGGTCAGCAGCGCGGTAACTACGCCAAGACTACTGGTATCACACGTCAGGAACAGATATCCTTTGCCGGCTTGTGCAAGATGGCCTGTTGCTCACTTGCCGAGTCCTTCGAGAACTCCGCTTCGGTAACCGTAGGTTATAGCGATGCTATCTCTGGTGCGCGTCAGATTAAGATGCTCGGCTTGGCAGGCACATATACTCAGATTCTCGACGAGAACCGCCCTATTATGCAAGGTGCTGGTGCTACATACGGTCTTAGCTACACCCCAGGTATGTGGCTAAACTCTATTCAGGTATCTAAGGGCGTTGCATCCGTAACAGCTGGTCACGAGGCTATTACCGGTCAGATTAACCTCGAGCACCGCAAGCCTACCGACGACGAGCGCTTCTTCCTAAACCTCTACTTCGATAATGAGATGCGCCCAGAGATAAATATCTCATCGGCTATTCCATTGACACCTGATAAGAGTCTCTCAACCGTTATTATGGCACACGGCTCGCTCGACACCTCTCACCACGATATGAACTTCGACGGCTTTGCCGATATGCCAAAGGCGAACCAGATAAACATTGCAAATAAGTGGCTGTGGCAGAATAGTGACGGCATACAGCTTCGCTGGGGCTGGAAGGTTGTGAACGAGAATCGCGTGGGCGGTCAGATGGACTATCGCGAAGACCTATTCGACCAGATGATGCAGAACCCTCTCGAGACTCCATACGGCTCGAAGATCCACAACCGCAATATCAATGCATATATGAAGCTCGGTATCCCAGTAGGCTACGAGCGCACATTCACTGGCAATGCGGAGGATGCTGTGCAGAATAATATCGCTATGATCCTCGACTACGATAACTACCTCACCGACTCATACTTCGGTGTTAATAATGTAGACGTTGCGGAGCAGACCCTACGCTTCAACGCCACCTACGCGCACTACTTCACACAGCGTTCGTCGTTGAACGCAGGAGTATCGGCATACGCACGTATGATGGACAACGACTACCTTCAGCAGGATGCCTCTTCGGGCGTAGCAGAGCCAAAGTGGATGATGAATGGCAAGGCTACACTTGCCGAGCCAGGTATCTTTGCTGAGTACACCTACAACAACGACGATAAGTTCTCGTGGGTGGTAGGTCTTCGTGGCGACTACTCTATCGTGAATGGCAAGTACTACTACAATGCTAAGCCTGAGATGCTTATCACACCTCGTACACATATCCGTTGGGCCATCACCCCACGTACCACATTGCGTGCATCGGCAGGTATGGGCTACCGTCGACAGAACCTCGTTACAGACAACATCTGGATTATGACCTCGTCACGCAACATTGTTACCGACAACCTCAACGACGATATGGAGCGCGCTGCAACCTTTGGTGGTAGCCTTGCGCAGACCTTCTCGCTTGCGGGTGACGACCAGGCGACAATCAGCGTTGACTACTTCCGCACGCAGTTCTTCAACACCATGGTCTTCGACCAGGAGCGTGGCGACAACACCACACATATCTACAACACAAACGGCAAGTCATATACAGATAACTATCAGATTGACTTCAACTGGACACCATTCCGAGGCTTCGACCTCTTTGCAACATTCCGCTACACCAACGCAATGATGACCTTGGAGCAGAATGGCAAACAATACCTTGTTGAGCGCCCACTAACATCGCGCTACAAGGGTCTTATCAACATCCAGTATGCCGTGCAGCGCTGGGTATTCGATGTTACAGCTCAGATGAATGGTCCTGTACGCCTACCAGAGCTCAGTGGCGATATGGATGCTGCGGTGAACAACCCTACACTCTCACCGAGCTACCCTATGTACTTCGCACAGGTAAGCTATAAGATGAGTAACCTCACGTTATATGCTGGCTGCGAGAATATCGCCAACTACCTTCAGGGCGTAAATGGCGGCAACAAGCCTATCATTATGGAGGGTGACACAGCATATAACCCTGGCTTCAACTCATCAATGGTATGGGGTCCACTTATGGGTCGCAAGTTCTACATTGGTCTTCGACTCAACATCTACTAATTTGAGTATTAGTATAATAAATTTAGGAATATAAACGTTAATAAATAAAACCTTAAAGCTATGAAGAAGATTATTTTGATGTGCCTTGTAGCACTATTTAGTGTTGGCATCGCAAATGCCCAGGAGACTAAGAAGGACGGTAAGAAGAAGACAGTAACCGTAGAGTTCGTTACAGATATCGACTGCGCTGGTTGCGCTAAGAAGGTTACCAACACAATCCCTTACGAGAAGGGCGTTAAGGATGTGCAGGTTGATGTTCCAACAAAGACCGTTACCGTAACTTACGACCCAGCAAAGACCAACAATGAGACCTTGGTTAAGGCATTCTCAAAGATTAAGATTAAGGCCGAGGCAAAGGTTACCGAGAAGCAGGAATAGTGAGTAGATACTCTTTTGAAGAGTAGGGTTGTCCAAAAATTTACGGGCAACCCTATTTTTATGTGCGTACTTAAGATATTTTATATATCTTTGCCCGTAATTAGAGGTATTAGGCGTTTGCAAAATCTAAACTTACACAATATGAAGAAAACTTTTACCAAAATTCTATGCGTTGCCGTGGCTGCACTTAGCCTTACATCGGCAGCAGCACAGCAGGGCTACGAGAAGAGCAACGAGATCTTCCGCCTTGGCGTTGAGAGCCGCTTCGACTACCTTAACGAGGCTCTTGATGGCAACGAGATTTATGGCAATTCAGGCTTTAAGGTGCGCTACTTCAACCTCCGTATGGATGGTCAGATTGCACCAAAGTTCAGCTACTCGTGGCGTCAGCGCTTTAGCCGCCCAAATCAGGATGGTACGTTTGTCAACAACACCGACTGGCTACACCTCACATACAAGGCGAGTGATAATTGGTCATTCTCAGCAGGTAAGCAGGTAGTGATGATTGGTGGTTGGGAGTACGACCGCGCCCCTATCGAGATCTACTACTGCTCGGAGTACTGGAACAATGTAAACTGCTTCCAGCTTGGTGCATCGGCATCATATACAACCAACAAGGGTAACGAGTCATTGACATTCCAAATTTGCCAGAGCCCATACAATCCATTAGGTCTTAATGGCAATATGGATGACCTCTACGCATATAACTTATACTACTTTGGTTCACACGGCTGCTACAAGGCTATCCACTCTGTAAACCTTGTAGAGTACCAGAAGGGCAAGTTTGATGCCTACTTCGTTTTGGGTAACCAGTTTAAGTTTGGCGACTCTACCCTTGAGCTCGACTTTATGAATCGTGGTACAACCACAGAGGAGTTTATGCTCAAGAACTACTCTATTATGGCAGAGTTCTCACAGTTGGTTGCACAGCGAGTAAACCTCTTTGCTAAGGTTACCTACGACAAGGCAGGCGCAGATGCTCAGCCACTCTTCGTTCACCCTAACACCGACCTTACACGCATTGGTGGTGGTATCGAGTACTACCCTATGGGCCACCTTGGCAACCGCGACCTACGCCTACACGCTGCATACGTCTATAACACTGGCAAGAATGGCAACCGTGGCGGTACAGCTCTCGATAAGGGCTCATTCTTCACCTTCGGTCTTACTTGGAAGATCGATGTGTTGCAGGGTCTAAAGAACTCTCTTAAGTAATATATCACATTGATTTTAAGTTAATTAAACAAATAAACTATGGGAAACAACTCAAAGGGCATTAAGAAGTACCTTCCTGGTATTCTCTGCCTTGTTATCGTTATCGGCATCTTTGGCGGTATCGGCTCAGTGATGGGTGTGCCAAATATGCTTAACACTATTATGAAGACAGCGCACGACTTGTTGCTTCACACCGTCTTCTACCTTATGGCTATCTGCGTTATCACAGGTGCACTTGGTAGCATCTTCGTGGAGTTTGGCGTTGTAAACCTCTTGGAGCGTATCCTGCGCCCATTGATGAAGCCTCTATTCAACCTTCCAGGTGTTGCTTCATTGGGTGCTGTGATGACATTCCTTTCGGATAATCCAGCTATTATCTCACTTGCAAAGGATAAGCGCTTCAGCTCTTATTTTAAGAAGTTCCAGTTTATCTCGCTTACCAACTTCGGTACAGCCTTCGGTATGGGTCTTCTTGTAATCGTATTTATGATCTCGCAGGGCTACTTCGTAGAGCCATTCCTTGGTCTTATCGGTGCATTTATCGGCTGTATCTGCTCTACACGACTTATGCAGCGCTTCATCATTAAGCAACACCCAGAGTTCAAGGAGGAGTTCGCAGCAGTGCTTTCAGAGGAGGAGATGAAGGAGAAAGAGGAGGTTAAGGAGACATCTATGTTTACTCGTATCCTCAACTCATTGCTCGATGGTGGTAAGACTGGTGTTGATGTAGGTCTTTCAATCATCCCAGGCGTACTTATTATCTCTACACTTGTGATGTTGCTCACATTCGGTACTGGCGACAATGGTATTTATGATGGCGTTGCAGGCGAGGGTATCGAGTTCTTGCCATGGTTGTTCGGTAAGATTAACTTCATCTTCGACTGGCTCTTCGGCTTTGGGGACCCAGCCCTTATGGCGTTCCCTATCACATCACTTGGTGCTGTAGGTGCGGCATTGAGCCTTGTGCCAAAGTTAGCTGCTCAGAATATCATCGATGGTAACGCTATCGCAGTATTCACTGCTATCGGTATGTGCTGGAGCGGTTACCTCAGCACACACACAGCTATGCTTGACGCTCTTGGCTATCGTAAGCTCACCTCTAAGGCTATCCTTGCACACACTATTGGTGGTCTTGTAGCAGCTATTGCAGCACACTGGCTATTTGTACTCTACTCATTTGCATTCGGTACACCTACCACATTCGAGGGTGGCCCAGACCGCTACACCACATCGTCTATGGTTATCGAGATCGTCAGCGAGAACCAGGTTAAGGTTGGCGACCGCATCTTTACCGACGAGGCTGACGATACTCCTGAGGAGGAGGGCTCATTGGCACGCGTTATCGAGGCACAGTTGCTCGAGGATCACGATAAGATGGAGGTTGTTGATGGAGAGAAGAAAGATGTTGCGAACCTTATCAATGTAGAAATACTATCTGAGGCTACTCAGCAGAGCCTTGTTGCCGAGGTTGAGGCAGGCTTCAATATGTACCGCGACTCTATCGCCGTACGCCTCTACGAGCGTCCATACGCGGAGCTTAACGAGGAGGAGGTTGCCGAGCTCGACAAGGCTATCCCATTCCAGTTCTCAGCACAGGAGGAGAGAGCTACTATTGCAGAAACCGCAGCTGAGGAGACTGAGGCTGCTGAGGTAGTAGAGACTACTGAAGAGAGCGAGGCTCCAGCTGAGAAGACAGAGACTGCTACAGAGTAGTAACATTAATTAATATTGAAATGGCTATCCCACAAGGATAGCCATTTTTTGTTTTACGAAGTTTTGCCTCAAAAGTGTGGTGCGCTTCGCGCGGAGATTAATTATTGGGAGACAACAGGGACAACAGAGACAACAGGGACAACAGAGAAATTTATTATCATTCTGATGATACTCTGTTTCGCTGTGGTCTCTTTCGTCTCTGTGGTCTCTGTGGTCTCAAAAAAAACATTACCAAGCGCGAGACCCAAATTTCTTGTCAGAAGGGCGCCGAGTGCTACACTCGGCGAAAAAGGCGACGATGGGTAGTACTTGAACGTACGTCCCATTGTCGCCTTTTTTGTTAGGGGCCGCAATCGACCCCTTATCACAAGAAATTTACATCTGAGCTGTTATATCCCAAACAAACGCCCTACAACCCTGCTGCTTTGTGGTTGCGTCGATAGCACGTAAAGCATCGAGAAGAACAGGAATCTTCTCATCCTCGACAATAGCCAATACAGAGGTGTTCATTGCTGGCCAAGCGTGAGTGCCGTAGTGTGGCTCACCATCGTGAGTACCACGACCCTCGGTTAGTGCCCAGCGGGTAAAGCCACGTACACCGAAGTCATCGAGAAGTTTGTTGATACGATCGGTGAGGGCCTGGTTATATGATATAAATAGTGCTTTCATACTTTTACTTGTTTATATATGTACGAATAAACTCATCCTCGTGTGCCTGAAGAAGTGCCTTCTGTGCTGCCTTACGCTCCTTACGACCCTCAAGCATAGAGTATAGGGATGGGATGATAAAGAGAGTAATAAGGGTAGAGACAAGGAGACCACCTACAACGGCGATACCCATAGGCTGCCAGATCTCTGAGCCCTCACCAAGACCCAAGGACATAGGCACCATACCGAGGATAGTGGTGAGTGAGGTCATCAACACTGGACGGAGACGGCTCTTACCACCCGCGATAACAGCATCTGAAACCTTAGAGCCTCGCTCTACAAGGAGGTTCATATAGTCCACAAGCACAATACCGTTCTTAGTTACGATACCCACAAGCATAATAGCACCGATAAGGGCGATAAGCGATAGTGGAGTACCAGTTATCCACAAGGCAATGAATACACCCGACACGGCAAATGGTACCGAGAACATAATGATAAATGGATATACCAAAGACTCGAACTGCGTTGCCATCACGATATATACCAATACGATGATAAGCAACAATAGCGACAAGATATCTGAGAAGGCATCGCCTTGCTCCTCGATAGTACCACCAATCTCAAGAGTAATACCCGATGGAGCATCGTAGTTAGCAAGCATAGCGTTAACCTCAGCAAGAGCCTCTCCCAATGCAACATTTGCACCTACAGAACCCTTGACTGTAACGATACGCTGACGGTTCTCGCGCTCGATGGTAGGTGATGAGAACGACTCCTCAACACGCGCCACATCCTTCAACTTAATTGGCTGACCTGTAGCACTGTATAGTGTGATATTCTCAACGCTCTCCAACGACTCACGGAAAGGCTCGTCGTAGCGAACAACGATATTGTACTCGTCACCATCCTCACGATACTTACTACACTCGTAACCATATATACGGTTACGCACAAACTGTGCAGCTGTAGATGGGTTTAGACCATAGTACGCCATCTTCTCACGGTCGAAGACCACGTTATACTCTGGCTGTAGCTCCTCGCGTGAAAGCTGTGCATCACGCATGGTAGTAAGCTGCGACACCATACTACGAAGCTCTGTTGCAGTAGCCATAGCCTTTTCCATATCGTGGCCATAGACCTTGATATTCACGGTACTTGAACCCATACCCATACCACCGCCACCACCAGGGCTTACAGAGAACTCGGTAATCTCTGGTATTGCAGCAAGCTCAGCTCGCAATACATCTGCAATCTCAAAGATTGTTGGACGCTCAATATCGGTCATACGAGGCATACGCATATTGTAGTTGATGATATGCGAACCTGTGGTCTGCATCGCTGCAAAGGCACTCTCCGAAGAGTTTGCACCCGCAGAGGTAGAGACAATATTGATAAATGGGAACTTCTCGGCAATGATATCATCAATCTGGCGCGCTACACGTGTGGTGTAGTCCACATGAACATTCTGTGGGAGCTTCACTGTCATATTGATACGCGCATTATCTGCTGGTGGGAAGAACTCGGTAGGAACCTTGCTAATAAGCGACAAGGATACCACAAAGAAGAGCAACAACACCGCAATAACACTCTTACGCCACTTTACAACAAAGCGCAACGAAGCCTCATAGATGCGGTCGAGCCACGCAAGGAACTTATCGATAGGCTTGTAGATAATACCGATACCCTTATATGAATGTGCAGCGCCATCAATCT
>JAEIGA010012739.1_pt1 | contig 12777 bp, 10 predicted proteins | sample 9270691 | NCBI WGS metagenome assembly JAEIGA01 (sample SAMN17057246, study PRJNA624740) | gut metagenome | biome: biome; isolation source: fecal sample | host: Bos grunniens | place: China: Xizang | collected 2019 | reverse complement strand
GCTCTACCGCTATTCGACCACCCTTTCGTCGCTGACCTCGGGTGCCGCCACCGACTCGATGAAGTTCGCCTCCTACGAGCAGGTGCCCTCCGATGTACAGGATAAGTTGTTGAAGGCTTATACCGATACCGACGAAGAGTAATTTGTTGTGATAAGGCCGCACCTGCTGCCTATCCCTTGCGAGCCCCGAATGGAACATACGCCAAGTATGCCCCATCCGGGGCTCACTGCACGATAGTTGCATCTGCAGCCTTCTAACAACAAATTGGGTGGAGGGGGCTACGAGTTTATGGCCCTTCTGTGGTCGCAGCCCCAATCGAAAGGGTCGTTACGACCCCTGACAACAAATTGGGTGGAGGGGGTCAAAGGTGGTGTAATGCCACTCCATTCGGGTTTATTGCCAGATGGGAGGTATGGGAAATATGGGAGATATAGGAAATATATGAGTTGTGAGATTTTCTATACTTCCCATATTTCCTACAATTCCCATACCTCCTACAATTTCTATAATTTACACAACACCCATACCTCCCATCTTGTTTCCCCGAAAAAGACCCGTGGTGTGATAAAAAAGTTTAATCATGTAGGGCTTTTGCCCGACATGGTTGAAACAAACCTCGTCATTGCGAAAATTTTCATTTTAGGGCGTTAAGGAAAGCGGTTTGTAACCATGAAAATTTGTGGCAATCTACCGCTTACTCAAAACCGAGGCTTGCCCCAAACCTCCTTATTGAAAGCGCAGTTAAGCGACTTGGTAACCCCTTGATAATAGGAAGATCCCCACGAATTTTCATGCGATGCCACGAAACTCTGCATTACCTTAAGATGAAAATTCTCGGGATGACGACAAGTGTTTTCTATGGGATTTGTGCTTTGGCACAGATCCCATAGGAAACTTTTTATCCTCTTTTCATTTGCCCGGATGCGGGATAAGGTGGAAACACCTGCCACCGTATCACAAAAAAAAGGATGAGGGGACGTATGTTTCACAACATTCATCCCCTCCTTGGTTAGGTTAGTTAGGTTAATGAGATGTGGGAGAATCCCACGTTTTGCGCTGCAAAGGTACTCCTTTTTTATGATTCTCCAAATAAAAATGCCTATATTTTCATAAAAAGCGAATATTTTTTGAAAAATGGCGGGAGAAATTGTGAAAAATCGAGGGTGTTTATTAAAATATTTATTATTAAGGTTGTCTGTTTTTAATTTTTGCAAGGCGTGGCGTGTGGGCTCAGAAGAGTTCGAGTTGACCTTGCGAGTGGTTGAAACTGAGGCGATGGTAGGGGGAGAGGCCGTGTTCGCGGATGGCGAGTCGGTGGTCGCGGGTTGGGTATCCCTTGTTTTTCGCCCAATTGTAGCAGGGGAACTCCTCGTGTAGGCGGAGCATATACTCGTCGCGGTGGGTCTTGGCAAGCACGGAGGCGGCGGCGATGTCGGCAAATTTTCCATCCCCCTTTACGATGCACTGGAAAGGAAGGCCAAAATGGCTCTGGAAGCGGTTGCCGTCGATGGCCAGGAATTCGGCCGCGGGGGAGAGGCGGTGGGCGGCGAGGTTCATCCCCTCGATGGAGGCCTTGAGGATGTTGATCTCGTCGATGCGGGCGGGCGACACGGCCTCTACGGCCCAGGCCACGGCCTCGCGTTCGATGATCGGACGCAGGAGGTCGCGCTGTCGCTCGGTGAGCTGTTTCGAGTCGTTGAGGAGCGGATGGTGGAAGTCGGGCGGAAGGATTACCGCGGCGGCAAAGACTGCGCCGGCCAGGCATCCGCGCCCCGCCTCGTCGCACCCCGCTTCGCGGAGTTCGTGCTGAAAGACCAAATCCAACATGACCGTAAAATTTTAGAAGGAGTCGTTACGACACCAAAGATACGAAAAAGTATTAAGGATCGAGCACTTTTAGGGAGGATTATTGGGTGAGTTGCCGGGAAACAGGGGTTGTGGGGGTGAAAAATCGCTCAAAATCACGCTTTTTGGGCCGATTTTTTTTGACTTTTTCAAAAAATAGGTACCTTTGTTAGTTGATTAACAGCGAAAAAGAGGAACAGAAAAAGAAAAACAGAATAAACCTAATCAATCAACATGAAAAAAACTCTTTTATTTTTTGCAGTTGCACTTATGAGTGTATCGTGTGCACAGAAGACATCGTCGCCCGCCATTGATATGACGAGCTTCGATAAGAGCGTCCTTCCTACCGAGGATTTCTATCAGTATGCTACCGGTGGTTGGCAGGAGAAGAACCCCCTGAAGCCCGAGTATGCCCGCTACGGATCGTTCGACAAGTTGCGTGAGAACAACGAGATTCGTATCAACGAGCTCTTCAAGGAGATGACCAAGATGGAGACCGAGGCCGGCTCGGTAGAGCGTAAGATTTGCGACCTCTACAAGTTGGGTCTTGACTCGGTGCGCCTCAATCAGGAGGGTGCCGCCCCCGTACAGGCCATGTTGCAGGAGATTCTCTCCGTAGAGCGTGAGGGCCTTACCGACCTCTTGGCTACGCTCCACTACGGCATCTGCCACCCCTTCTTTGCCCCCTTTGTGGAGGCTGACATGAAGAACAGCGACATGAACGCCTTCTACCTCTGGCAGAGTGGCCTGGGTATGGGCAACCGCGACTACTACATCGAGGAGGCCAATGCCGCCATTAAGGAGGGTTACAAGGCCTACCTGCAGAAGATCTTTACCCTCGCCGGGATGGAGGAGGCTCAGGCTGTGAAGGCCATGGAGGCTACCCTCGCCATCGAGGATCAGATTGCCAAGATCTCGCGCTCGAGTGTTGTGCTCCGCGATATGGGTGCCAACTACTACGCTACTCCCTACGAGGAGCTTGCCAAGCAGTATGGTCAGACCGACTGGGAGGCCTACTTCAAGATCCTCGGCATGGAGGCTCCTGCCACCATCATCGTGGGTCAGCCCGAGGTATTGGCGTTGGTGAACAACCTGCTGAAGACGGCCCCCATGGAGCAGATCCGCTACTACATTGCCGCTCACTACCTGAATTCGGCCACCTCGCACCTGAATGATGAGTTCTACGCCGCTTCGTTCGACTTCTACGGTCGTCAGATGTCGGGTGCCCAGGAGCCCCGTCCGCGCTGGAAGCGTGCCATGGCAGCTACCGATGCCACCTTCGATATGGCTGTAGGTAAGATGTATGTAGAGAAGTATTTCTCGGAGCAGGACAAGGAGAAGATGACCCAGCTGGTGAAGAACCTCCAGGAGGCCCTTGGTCAGCACATTGATGCCCTGGAGTGGATGTCCGACGAGACGAAGGGCCGCGCCCACGAGAAGCTCGCCACCTTCAAGGTGAAGATCGGTTATCCCGACACCTGGAAGTCGTTCGACTCGCTCGAGATCGACCCCTCGAAGAGCTATTGGGAGAACATCGTAGCCGCCAGCATCTGGTCGGCCGCCGAGGACTTCGCCAAGGTAGGCAAGCCCGTGGATAAGGAGGAGTGGCTTATGAGCCCCCAGACCGTGAATGCCTACTACAACCCCACCACCAACGAGATCTGCTTCCCCGCAGCCATTCTTCAGCCCCCGTTCTACAACTCGACGGCCGATGATGCAGTGAATTATGGTGCCATCGGTGTGGTAATTGGCCACGAGATGACCCACGGTTTCGATGACCAGGGCCGCAACTACGACAAGGACGGCAACCTGAACAACTGGTGGACCGAGGCCGATGCTGCTGCCTTCAAGGAGCGCACCGATGTGCTGGTGGAGCAGTTCAATGCCATCGAGGTACTCCCCGCCAAGGGAGATCAGCCCGCCCTCTATGCCGATGGTGAGCTCTCGCTGGGTGAGAACATCGCCGACCAGGGTGGTCTGCGTGTGGCCTTCACCGCTCTGCAGAACAGCTACAACGGCGTAACCCCCGATCCGATCGAGGGCTTCACGGCTGCGCAGCGTTTCTATCTGGGTTATGCCGCCCTTTGGGCTCAGAATATTCGCGATGAGGAGATTGCCCGTCTGACGAAGCTCGATGTACACTCGCTGGGTGTAAACCGCGTGAACGCCACGCTGAAGAACATCCAGAGCTTCTACGATGCCTTCGATGTACAGCCCGAAAGTGGCATGTACCTGGCCCCCGAGAAGCGTGTGATCATCTGGTAAGGGTTCGATAATACCCCAAAAAGGAGGGCTGTCCGAAACAACGGACAGCCCTCCTTTCTTTTTGAGGTGGCCGGATTAGAGCCACTTTTTGAATCGGAAGAACCAGATGGTTACCCCCGAGCAGAGAACCATCAGTCCGATGGCGAAGAGGTAGCCCAAGGGGAGGGTGAAGCCGTTGGAGAAGGTGTAGACCCAATCCAACTCAGGCATGAGTTTGAAGTTCATACCATACATGCTGGCGATCAGCGTGGCGGGCATGAAGATCACCGAGGCCACCGAGAAGATCTTCACGATCTCGTTTTGCTCGATATTGATCAGACCCAGGGCGGAGTCTTGAATATAGTCCAGACGCTGGAAACTGAAGTCGGCGTGGTTGATCAGCGAGTTTACGTCCTTGATCATCAGTTGCAGGCGCGGATAGATATCGTTCGGGAAGCGTTCGGAGCGCAGTACGCCCGAGAGGACACGCTGGCGGTCGAAGATATTCTCGCGTAGCAACATGGTGCTCTCCTGGAGGCTGTTGATACGCAGGATGATCTCCTTGTCGATCGAATCCTCGGTCGAGATCTCCTTCGAGAGGGCTCCGACCTGTTTGGCCACCATCTCCACCAAGTCGGCATCGTAGTCGATGCGTACCTCGAGGAGCGAGATGAAGATGTGGTAGCCCGTGGAGTAGCTGCGGTAGTTCATCTGCAGACGCTTCTCGGCCTCGCGGAAGGTGCGGAATTCGGCCTGGCGCACCGAGACCAGCACACCCTCGTTGGAGATGGTGAACGACACGGGTTCCACCGTGAAGCTGTCGCCCGTAGGAACAAAGAAGTTGGAGTTCGAAACGATCGTATTCTCCGTTTCGGAGTACTTCGAGGTAGACTCGATCTCCTCGACCTGCTGACGGGTCTGGAGGCTGAACTCCATGAAGTTCTCGACGGCCTTCTGCTCCTTGATGGAGGGTTGGAGCATGTCGATCCACAAGATGTCGTCGTAGCCCAACTCGTCGAAGAGGGCCACATCGGCGTTGCGGATGATTTTGTTATACTGTTTTAAATAGATGGTAATCATTTTTTGAGCACCCTTTTTTGCGGACTCCCTTTTCCAAAGGGGAGGTCCCGGTTTCTAACTTTTGGTTTTTGATCTCCGTAAGGGCGGCGCATCCTGACGGCGCCTATGCTCTTCAGCCCGGGTTGACCCGAGGGGTAACCTTGACCCCCGAGTCCCAGAATTTTTGGAGGGCTCGATGTTTCTCGTTGTCGAATAGGAAATCGATGTTGCGTGTGAGGTAGTCGTAGGCATCGTAGGGCTTTTTGTCGAAGCCGTAGTGCAGTACTGCCTCGTAGGTGTGCTCCACACCGAAAGTCAGCGCCTCGGTCAGGGCATCCGTCACCTCGTAGGGGGTCCCTTTGCGGGCCACCCAAACCGCAAAGGCGAAGGGGAGGCCGGTGGCCGACTGCCACTCCTCGGCCAAGTCGTAGAGGAAGGGGAATTGCCCCTCGTAGCCAAAGACCTTGTCGCCGATCAGCAGGAAGGCATCTCCCTTTTCGGGGTGCTCTACCTGGGCGTAGTCCTCAAGGGCATACCACTCGGGGGTGATGTGCCACTTGTTGGCGGCCAACCAGCCGGCCAACTGCACCGAGGTACGCGAGTGGGGATCGAGGAAGATGCGTTTTACCTCCGCCAGGGGTTGATGCGAGGCGATGACCACCGTGCGCACCGGGCCTACGGCCCCCAAACAGTAGTCGGGCAGCAACTCGTAGTTGGTGAGTTGCGGCACCACAGCGGCGGGCAGAAGCGCGATATCGGCTTTGCCCTCCAGGAAGTTTTGAGCACAGGTGGCGGGAGGAGTCAACAACAATTCGGCACGCAGAGGGTTATCTGCATGCTCGATACCATAGATGAATGGGATCGTATTGAGGTACGACACGGCCGCTATACGGGGAACCAAGAGCATCATCCATAGTTTTTCGTTTTGTTCAACATCGCTTTCGGGGGTGGAAACTCTTTCCGAAGACCCCGTTCATCGTACAAAGGTACAAAAATAGTTGCAAAGGCGGTGCGGGAAAGAAAATTTTTTTGTTTTCTCGGTAGAGGTTTTTTTTGCGGTTTTTTGTAAATTGCCAAGAATCAGGGGGTTGTGGTTTTAATAGGCCCCAAAAATTCTAAAAAATCAAGAAAAAATCACAAAACCTCTTGACAAAGGGGTTTTTGGTGTTATATATTTGCACTGTCAAACGGGTGTTATCAACACTCTTCCCCCATGTTTATAAACTTATCAACAGAGCCTAAACCGCTCTTTACGGGAAGATTACACCCTTTTCGCATCGAGGTTATCAACATCTTTTTAACGACTTGTCAACAACAATCTGCGCGTTTGAATCGTCGGATTGACCCCCTTACTCTCCTACTCTCTATGCCCTCTTCCACCGTCGAAGAGGTGCGTGGCGATGAAAGAACCGAACCAATCAGCAACAGCCTAAAATCAAAAATTATGATCTTTACATCCACTCCCCAAAATGGAGCATCGCTCTATGCTCCTTTGATCTATGAATTTGGTGACGATGCGGCACCGCGCGACCTGCGTGTCGAGATCCTCGATGCCGAAAGCCGCCAAAAGATCGCCACAAAACTCTTGCGAAACTGCTCCTCGGGCCGGATTGATGTGGCCCCCTTGCTGCGACGTCGCCTTCGATGGGATCCCGCTTCGAGCCCCACGGGATTCTCCTCTGCAACCCAACGCACGGCCCATGTCCTGGTGCGTGTTGAGGGGGTGAGTGTCATCCGCCGCTTTCTCCCCTTCGCAACCCAACCGCCGCAACCCTTGTTGTTGAGCACCTTCCCGTTGCGAAGGTTGATTGCCCGAGGGGAGAGCGAGGAGCTGCTACTCGATCGGGATGTGCTCTATGCCGAGGTAGAGCGCTTCACCCCACGAGGGAGCACCGTGGAGGAGTATATCTCGAACCACAGCGAAGGGCCCGCACTCTTTCGCTTTACGACCGATGGCATGGAGCCCGAGGTGGAGCGTATCGAGGTGCGCTTCTACTCCACCTCGCAGGAGGTAGCGATCTCCTATGCCCTGACACAGCCCCTGCCCGGAGGGGTGCGTGTGGCCTGGGTGGGGCGTGGAGGCTCGGTGGAGCACTATACCTTTCCTTCGCCCGAGGTGTGCCGCGAGGTGCAACAGCGAAGCGACCTGACCCTGGCCGATGGCTGCGACCATCTGCTCGAAAGCGGCTATCAGCGGCAGTGGCAACTCCTCTCGGCCTATGAGGTGGAGGATCGCCTGCGGGCGTTGGCCGAGTTGGGGACGGCTCCCCACGCTTGGATCGTCGGCCTCGACGGGGGATATCTTCCCGTCACAGCCACCCCCTCCGGCGAGATGATACTCTTCCGCCAGGGTTTTCTCTCGGCCCTGCGTTTTACCCTGACTGAACCCCTTAAAACCATTCGTCCATGGAGCTAAGAATCGACAACCAACAGGGCGACCTGACCCCCGGAACCTCCGTATCGTTGGGGTGGTCGTCAGACTCCCTGAAATCGGTAGAGGCGCTGCGAGAAGGGCTCTCGATCACGCTGGAGCTGCCCTCAACGCCCATCAACGATGCCCTCCTGCAGGAGGCTCGTCTTCCCCATGGGGCCGAGCGTTTCAATTTTTCGCTCCACCGTGCCCAAATAACGCAGGAGGGGGTTCCCCTCTTCGAGGGGGTGGCTCGTCTGCGTAGTTGCTCACCGCAGGATCTCTCGCACTGCTATCGGATCGAATTGCGCGGTGGTGCGGCCGATTGGGCCAAGATGGCGACCCGACAGAGGCTCGACACCCTTCCTATTCTCTTCGACAAGCCGTTGCTACCCTCGACGATCTGCGATAGTTGGGGCGACCGGGATGAGGTGGTGCGCTTTCTGCCCATCGCCTGCGACGACTACCGCGCTCCCTATGCCGAGGGGTCGATGCGGGCCGTCGAGCAACTCCTCTCGGTGGACGATTTCCATCCGTTTCTTCATCTGAAGAGCCTCTTGGAGGCGATCTTCGTTCGGGCGGGCTACACCGTGGAGAGTGATTTCCTGCAGAGTGACTTTTTTCGATCGCTCTACATTAGCGGGGCCTACCCCTCCTCCGACACGACCATGCGCAAGAAGAGGATGGACTTTCTGGCGTTGCGCAGCCGTTCGATCTCGGCCGTGGCCGATGCTACGGGAAGGGTCTATGCAACCCCCTTTATGGCGGTCAATACGGTGGGGAATCTCGTGGATGCCTACCTTCCCAACACCCCCGATGAGGAGGGAAATCCCCTCCAGGAGTGCTTCTCAACCAACGACTGCTTCCGAGTAGAGGAGGGGGAGATCCTCTTTCGTCCGCTGACGGAGTTGAAGGCGGGTTTTGAGTATCACCTCCGCTACCGCACCGATTACCGCATTCAGACTCGCCACCGCCTTGCGGGATTTGATGGGGTTTACCTGGGCGAGGGGGCCGACTACCGCACCGAACTCCCCAATCGCTTCGTGGATCGACGCGAGGAACTCATCGCCGGCCAACAGTATCGGATCGTGGTCTTCGACCACCGCGCCGGAGAGAGCCTCCGCCTCCGCCTCGGGGAGGGCGAGGTGGTCAAACTCTTCTCCTCGCGATCGGAACTCGTTACGCTCCCTTCGGCGGGTGCAGTCGGAACCCCCAGGTTGGAGCGGCTGAACCCCTCGACCAACCTCTGGGAGCCCTACACCGTGGATTGGGCTCTCTATGACGGCTATGTGGAGGAGTGCGGAACCACCGAGGCCGAGCTTCGGATTCGCACGGCGGCCGAGCCCCTTGGCCCCACATCACCCAAGTATTTCCGCCACATCTATTTCTATGGTGCGGATCCCGGGATGACCTTCACGCTGCTGAAGGGGAGTTCGTTGCGCCCCACTTTTTCGTCCCGCCCCGGCTACGGGGAGCGCCTTACCTGGAGCGAGATCTCGTGCCACGACTTCCGACAGGCGGAGTTGGTGGAGGCGGTAGCCCACCTCTTCAACCTGAGGATCTTTTCGGACGAGGAGCAGCGGGTGCTCTTCATCGAGCCCTATGGCGACTTCTATGAGCAGGAGCAGGCGGTGGATTGGAGCGATAAGGTGGTTTCCGAGGTGATTCGCATCGAGCAGAGCGATGCTCGGGAGCATGAGGCCTGCCGTTACGGCTACCTGCAGGGCGATGGGGCTGTGGAGCGACTGAATCAAACCCTCGAAAGCCCCTTTGGGGAGTGGCTTTCGCCGAGGGAGTCGATGGCCACCCTGGAGGGCGAGCAGGAGGTGCGCAATCGTCTTTTCGCCCCCACGCTCAACGAAGGAGGACACTTCGAGGGGGCACCCTCGGCCCTTGTCCTGCGTGTCGGAAACCGCGACAGAGAGGAGAGTGTTGAGCGGTTCGAATTCACTCCGCGTATTGTGAGCTATCGGGGCTTGAAACCACTTCCCGTGGGGGAGTGGCTGGGGGCTCCTGCCCCCGAGGGGGTCTATCCGTTGGCGGCATTTCACCTCCCGAAGGGTGATGGGGAGGTGGGGGTGACGCTCTGCTTCGAAGATCGTGATGGGGTGCCGGGGCTCCACCGCTTCCACGACCCCTCGGAGGTGGTGCGTAATCGAGGCGAAGAGCTTCTGCTGACGCTGCGGCTCGGGGCCGATGAGTTCGAGGCGTTGCGCCACCGATCCACGGCCGATGCGGTCGGCCTGGATGCCCTCTTCCTCTTTCGGCTTGGCGAGGAGAATGTGCGCTGTCGCCTCGAAGCGATCGAGAGCTACGAACCCCTGCAGGGGAGGGCCCGCTGTCGATTTTCACTCCTAAACGATGACCGCCCATGAGTCGCCCGATGACACACCCCGAGAGCCGTGTGCGCCACCTCTTGGCGGGCTATTTTCGGGGGCAAGAGAGGCTGCTCGAGGAGTTGCTTGCGGAGGGGCTGATCGACCTCCGCACTGCCGAGCGGCAGGCCATTCGCGAGGAGGTAGAGCGTCTCGCCCGCGACGGAATGGGGCGTTGTGAGGCGATGGAGGTGGTAGCTCAACGCTTCTGCTGCTCCTACGAAAAGGTGCGTGCGGCCGTCTATCAAAAAAAGTAACCAAACCCATGAATCCAACAAAGATGCAAAACAAAATTTTCATTAACAATCGGGCTCAATGCTGCGAGATCGAGATCGAGGGGATCATTGGAGTCCCCGAAGAGTGGCAGTTCGACCACCCCGATCAGCGCGTAGCCACCTACGAGGGATTTCGCGAGGCGTTGCAGCGCATAGCAGCCATCGAGAAGGGTGAGGTGGTGGTTCATATCCGCTCGACGGGGGGCGATGTGAACGATGCCCTCCTGATTTACGAAGCCCTGCGGGGTACCGGAGCCCACATTACGACTCGTTGCTATGGCTACACCGCCTCGGCAGCCACGATCATCGCCCAGGCCGCTTCGGAGGGGTGTCGCGAGATCGCCCCGGGGTGCCTCTACCTGATCCACCACTCGATCTGCGCCACCGAGGGCAATGCCGAGGAGTTGCGCGCCCAGACCGAATTGCTCGAAAAGACCGATGAGCGATTGGCGGCCCTCTATGCCGAGCGATCGGGCTTCGAGGCCGAGCAGTTTCGCTCCCTGATGGCCGAGAACAACGGCCGAGGTCGCTGGCTCTCGCCCGAAGAGACCCTTCGTCTCGGATTGGCCGATCGCCTGATTGACGCTACGAGCGAACAGCCCTCCTTGCCCGAGGCCGAAAGGGGGCCCTTGGCCAAGAGTTTGGCACAGGGGTGGCAGCGTCTGATGGCAGCCATCCGCTCCTCGGAGGAGGTGCCCCTGCCTGGCGAGGAGCGTAATATCCTCCATTTCGAGCCCGGGGAGTCCTATAAGAGGCAGAGTCCGACCTCGCTCTTGCGCGGACAACAGGCTTCGCAGACTACGCCCCTCGGGGAGCGAGAGGACCCCTCGCTGCGCGACCGCCTGCAGTCGGCCAATCAGGAGGCCTATGCCGCCGACATCAAAAGTTTTCGTAAATAGGTTGTGGATTCTGCCACCCTACATCGAAACCGAGGGAATTACCCCTCCCCAAAAAAAACAGCAAAAACTTTCCTATTTATTCACCTTAAAAAATCTAAAAACATGTCGTTTATTGAAAATCCCAAGACCTACACCGGACACGATTTGGAGACCATCTTCTTCCGCCCCATGCTGGCGGGCCCCTCGGCCCAGGAGCTGGGTGTGCGCATCCTCTACAACATGCCTACGCCGACCACTGTGCAACTTTGGGAGCCGCAGGGCAACATTCTGCAGAAGTACGCCTCGGCCGGTTGGTCGGGAGGTGTGGCTGCCACCAAGGCCCAAAAGACCATCACCCTGGAGCGCGTAAAGGCCGAGTTGGGCTTTGCCGCCGCCGACTATTTCTCGATGGTTTATGAGCAGATTGTGGGCCATGCCGGAGCGAGTCTCGATGATCTCTCGGGTACGGAACTCGAGGCGGCCGAAACCGAACTCTTCAAGCGAGCCATTGCCGAGGCGATTCGTGCCACGATGTGGGTGGGCGACACCTCTCTTGACGAGGGCTTCAACACCTTCAACGGCTTCCTGACCCTGATGGCTCAGTGTGTGGAGAGCGGCGACATTACCCCCTATCAGTATGCATCGACGGTGCTCGACTCGCCCGAGGGGGCTGTGGAGCTCTTCGACAAGGTGTGGGAGCAGGCCGATGATCGTCTGAAGGATCTTAAGGGCGAGGGCCAGCTGGCGCTGTTCGTCACCTCGGACATCTATCACCTCTACGAAAAGTACCTCGATTCGAAGGGGGCTGATTCGGCCTATATGGAGATGGTCAACGGCCGACCCACGCTTGCTTACCACGGGATTCCGGTCATCGACCTTCACATTGGAAGCTACCTGAAGGATAGCCTGCTGCCCGGGTCGTGCTGTCTGCTGACCGACCGCCGCAACCTGGTGCTGGCGGTCAATACGGCCGATTTCCCCGGTACGGAGGTGCGTATGTGGTACAACCCCGACCTGATGGAGAATCGTCAGCGTGCCACCTTCATGGCTGGCTGTGAGATCCTCGACGAGCGCATTGTGAGCCTGGCTCAGTTGCGAGCCTAATCGGGGGAAGGTTTCGGGTGGAGTGGCTGTAGGCTCTCCACCTGAAACCTCCTATAACACAAAAGTACGAAGAGAATGAAAAAGCAAAAAAACAGAAAAATCACGGTTCGAAATTGCCACGAAGAGCCCTATATCTATCTGGGAAGTCGTGTGGCCGACAACGAACACTTCTGGCGTTGGGGCGACGACAACCTGCTGCCCGAGGCCTTGGCTCTGCTCTCGCGTCGCTCGACGGTGCATCGTCGCATCATCAACGACAAGGCCGATTACATCTCGGGTAAGGGGTTTAATTGCGGAGAGGGGGAGATGTTGCTGCGACAATTTGTAGAGCGCGCCAACGGGGCGCAGGAGTCGTTGCGCAAGGTGCTCAATAAGTTGGCCTTCGACAAGGCGCTCTTCGGTAATGCCTTTTTAGAGGTGGTGACCGATGCCTCGCGTTCGTTCCTTTCGCTCTACCACCAGGATGCTACGCACTGTCGTGTGGCCAAAGACAACCTCCACATCCTGCTCCATCCCGATTGGCGAGCCTTTCGACCCACGGAGGCGCAGTCGCTGCCCCTTTGGCCTCGGATGGAGGAGCAAGCCG
>JAEIGA010012738.1_pt1 | contig 12777 bp, 13 predicted proteins | sample 9270691 | NCBI WGS metagenome assembly JAEIGA01 (sample SAMN17057246, study PRJNA624740) | gut metagenome | biome: biome; isolation source: fecal sample | host: Bos grunniens | place: China: Xizang | collected 2019 | reverse complement strand
TAGAATCGTCCGTCACGCACTGTGACGAATTCGTCTGCTTTTCGCTGCTTATGTTTCGCCTGTTTCTTGACTTTAGACACCTGCTGCTCAGCCCCCAAAGTCTTTGCCGCCACATTCACAGGCAGCAGGCAAAGAGTTAGGGCAATGCAACATTTAATATATATAACCAACTTTTTCTTCATATTGTTCCTTAAGATATTATTTCTTACATTTCTAACTGGTATCCAGACAGTTGTCTGCGGCAGCAATACATTTCGTCTAAGCTGCAACACGTATCCTCTATAGCTGCAGTACGTTTCCTCTATAGCTGCAACACGTGCAGGCTGCAGCATCAACACGTGCTGCTATTCTTATTTTTCTGTTGTGAACGGCACCACCGGCTGTCCTCTGAGGTTGTGCAGATTGCCTATGATGAAGTTCTTATAGCAATAGCGCACATTCTTTATCTCGCCAGCCTCCGGGCATGCCAGCATGAGGAAACAGCCCTGACGCTTGACATTCTGCCATGCTGACGACGACCACACGATGGCTTTATGCCACTTGCCATCGGCACCCTGTGCATCGAAACCCTGTATGTCTGCCATGCGGTCGAAGCCATCTGTAGAGTTTGTGAAGTATAGTCGTGCCACTTTTCCTGTAGCAGCTGGATTCTGCTCAACTGCTGTTCCAGCTATCACAGCTTTGTCGGCATCAGTTGCATCAAGCATCTCCATGTATTCAAACTCTGGCGCATCGGCTCCTAAGCCCTCTACGCCATAATCGCGTGTCAGTGCGAGGTATGCCAGACGCTGTCCTATCTCACGTTTCTTCGCGCCGTGAATCTGGTCAATCTCATATTCGTAGAAGAGGTCGCTCGTGCATACGCAACCGCTGTTTTCAAGCTGGTGTGCTATCTGATGCTGTGCCGCACGGAACTGTGCCGCCCATATTCCGTCAGCATCGCCATATCGGTATGGCGGCAGTTCTACAGTGTATATCGGCAGCGCTGACTCTGGCTGGTTCCATATCTTGCGCCAGTGGCGTGTCATAGTCAAGAAGCGTTCGATGTAATCCTTCTCCTTTCCGACGTTCGATTCGCCCTGGTTCCACAGGAAACCTTTTATGGTGTAGCCTGCGAGCGGTGCCAGCATACCATTGTACATGACCATCTTGCGGTGGTAATCGGCATCATCCATCGGGGTGAGTCCGTCAGGATAGGTCAGCAGAATATCCTTCGGCATCCAGCCTTCGACACACGAACCGCCCCAAGAGCAGTTTATTATACCTACCGGAACGTTAAGCACATCAACCACAGTCGTTGCGAAGAAGTATCCGCAGGCTGAGAAGCGCGCTGCATTCTTTGGCTCTGACAGCTCCCATTTTCCTGCCACCTTCTTCTGCGGAGTGTCTGCTCCAACCTTCTCAATGGTAGCCACTCGTATGGCATGACGATATTTGCCCGACTGTGCTATGGCTTCGTTTGCGCCCTCAGTAGGACAGTTCCAGAATCCACCTAACGGCATTTCCATGTTCGACTGTCCCGAACAGAACCATACCTCGCCTGCAAGCACGCCGTTGATAGTCTTTTCGTCAACCGCCTTACTGTTTTTCTTTGGTGCAGAGGCATACTCGCTGAATGTCAAACTATACTGCTCAAAGCTTGCGACAGGGGTCTGCACACTGACTTCCCAACGTCCTTCAGCATCGGTCTGTGCCGTATATGACTTGTTGTCCCATCCTGTTCTGACTGTAACATAGTGGCCTTTTTCTGCCCAGCCCCATAGTCTTGCACTGGTGTTCTGCTGAAGCATCATATTGTCGCCAATGATTTCAGGCAGTTCAATAGCGCCAGCCGTCATGACAGCCAGCAGCGAAATAGCAAGCATACAGATTCTTTTCATCGATATTCAGGTTTTAGTTGTCAGATTGCGTTATATAGGTTTCCTGTCCATAGGCAGTTTCTCACTACCTATCTAAGATGTAGCAACTTATGCTGTGTGCAAATTTACGTGTTTTTCTAAAATTCTCCTTGTACTTTTTTGCCATATCATAATACGATTTTTCAATAATTCACACCTTGCAGCCCATTGAATCATACATCGTATAAGATTTGGATAAAATAGTACAAACCTTAAGTATCTGCAACTGACTTGCACGACATATTTGCGTAAAGCAGAATGTCAGGCAATACGCAACACGTCATAACGTGTTCCGGAAGGCTGTCTTTGCCGTGTAGAACTCTGCTTCATGAATGGCAAAATACACTTCACAGCTGGTAAAAATACACTTCACAGCTGGCAAAAATATACAAAGCAAATAACGGAACTGTGTCTTACGGCTGATAAGACATTGCTCCTCCGATGGCGTAAGAGTGTTTCACACAAAACAAAAAGGAATCTGCAGCGAAGCACATGTCTTCGCTGCAGATTCCTAATATGACACCTTTATATGTAATCTACTGTTTCAGAAGGTGTTCTTATGAATATTTACGAGCAAGAAAGTCTGCGACTGACATCGCAAGTTACGCACTCACGAGACCATAGCAGCCTGTCCTATTCTGCATGGCGATATCTCTTATCGCATAGCGAGCGCCTTATTCTCTGCCGCCTCCATCTTCTCACGCTCCCCCGGACCCTTGTCGTCTATTCCGCAGAGATGCAGTATGCCGTGTATGATGACGCGGTGGAGTTCCTCTTCGTAGTCCTTGCCAAACTGTTCCGCATTGGTACGCACGGTATCAAGCGATATGACGAGGTCGCCGTTGATGGTATCGTCGTCGCAATAGTCGAAGGTTATGATGTCAGTATAGTAGTCGTGCTGCAGAAACTCGCGGTTTACTTCGAGTATTTTCTCATCGTCGCAGAAGAGATAGCCTATCTCTCCCACACGCATGCCGTAGCTCTGTGCCACGCTCTTTATCCATTTTGACACGTCGCGCCTGCGTATCTTCGGCATGCTGACGTTTTCTGTGCTGTATGTTATCATGATGTTCTGATATGTTCGGTATTATGATTTTTATGCATCTTCCGTGTAGCTGACATCGCCAGACAGTGTCGCTGCAGCATCATTCTTCTGCAGGAAGAAACGCAGAAACATCGCGGCCGAAGTGCTGCAGAGTGCGGACTGCCGAGCTGGAGAGTGCCGCCAGTTCTGGACGGGCGAAGAACAGGACGGTCTCAAGGCCGCCGCCCAGCAGACGATTGAACTCAGCCTGTGTGCGTTCATACTCATAGTCCTGCATCGAACGCACGCCTTTCACCACCGCCACGGCATTATGGCGCTCAGCCAGGTCGGCTGCCATATCTGTGTATGCCTCCACCGTCACACGTTCGTCTGCAGCATACAGCCGCTCTATGGCTTGCATGCGCTTCTGCATGTCGGCATGGTCTGTCTTATGCGGGTTATAGCCTATGCCTATGACCACATGGTCGAAGACGGCAAGCGCACGGCTGACAATGTCAGCATGGCCTATGGTGAAGGGGTCGAACGACCCAGTGAAGATTGCTGTTCTCATGAGTTTTATCAGTCGAAAAGTGTTGGCTGCGATGCGTTTGAGGTGTACATATTGCGTCCGAGATGACGGTATGCGAGTTCTGTTAGTACTCTACCGCGTGGTGTACGCTTCATGAAACCTTCCATAATGAGATACGGCTCGTAGACTTCCTCTACAGTTCCGGCATCCTCACCGATGGCTGTGGCTATTGTAGAGATGCCTACTGGTCCACCCTGGAACTTATCGATGATGGTCAGCAGAATCTTGTTGTCTATCTCATCGAGTCCGTATGAGTCGATATTGAGTGCTGTCAGCGACATCTCAGCGATGGCTGTATCAATGGCTCCATTGCCTTTCACCTGCGCAAAGTCGCGCACACGGCGCAGCAGGGCATTGGCTATACGAGGCGTACCGCGTGAGCGTCGGGCTATCTCCATAGCCGCACGGTCAGATATAGGCACCTGAAGTATTCGGGCAGAGCGTCTGATTATTCGCATCAGTGTCTCCGGATCGTAGTATTCGAGGTGGAGGTTTATGCCGAAACGAGCTCTTAGCGGAGCTGTCAGAAGACCCGAACGTGTCGTTGCTCCAACAAGCGTAAACGGATTGAGGTCTATCTGTATGGAGCGTGCTGACGGGCCTTTATCTATCATGATGTCAATGCGGTAGTCCTCCATGGCTGAATACAGGTATTCCTCCACCACAGGACTGAGGCGGTGAATCTCGTCGATGAAGAGCTCATCGTTAGGCTCGAGCGATGTCAGGATGCCTGCCAGGTCGCCTGGCTTGTCGAGCACCGGACCAGAAGTTATCTTGAATCCCACACCCAGTTCGTTGGCTATGATATTCGAAAGTGTGGTCTTGCCCAGACCAGGAGGTCCGTGCAGCAGCGTGTGGTCGAGCGGTTCGCCACGATATTTTGCTGCTTCGACGAATATACTGAGGTTTTCCACAACCTTCGGCTGTCCGGTAAAATCGTCGAAATTCAGCGGGCGCAATGCGTTCTCGAAGTCTTTCTCCGTGCTTCGCTGCCCTGTTTGTCTTATGTCGAAATCTTCTGCCATTTTCTTCTTCTATTGTTTTGGATTGGCAAGGCTGATATATTATAACATACGAGTTTGCCGTCTGTCGCATCAGAAAAATGCGCTTCTCTCGGCAAAGGTAATGAATTATTGCGACAAAGTTAATAAATTATTCTGAAAAACTTTATTTTCTGTTGCTCTTTTTACTTTTTTCGCTCTGACATGCCGCATTGCCGTTATTAATAGTCCTCTGCAAATAAGAAGCGGACTGGCTCAAGATTACCTGTGCCAGTCCGCTGTTCTGTTTTGTTATGTTATGGATGAATTTGGGAAATACGGCGATGCTTCGCAGCATGACCATCATATGTGCCCGTGGCACATGTAAATCAATTAGGGGTACAACGGGGTGTACCATAGATTGTTTTAATCGATTATGCTAAAATGCTTAGAAAAAATTCTTGTCCGGGGTCCTGGCGCTTAGTCTATCAGTCGTGGCGCCTGAACGAGTTTAGCAGTGTCTTTCTTCACCGTGTCGTTTACCGCTACCGACGGCCCTTCTACCGTTACAGACTGATATGCTTCGGCTGCAGGATATTCATTGTCGGTGCTTATTGCTCTTTGGGCTGCTGTTCCGAGTGTGATAAACATGGCTATGACAGCAGCAGCGCGGAAGAGTGGTGTGAGACGCTGCGACAGCGTGATGGTCTTTGCCTTCACCGTACGTTCGCTCTCGATAATGTCAAGCATGCGGCGGTCGAATGTCTCATCGAGGCGTACGCTGCTTTGCTCGAGATGCTCGGCAAGGAACAACTGTCTGTACGGAAGCAGATGCACCGGTATATCATCCTGTGCGAAGAACGCCCGGAGGATTGCTTCCTCCTCAAGTGTTGTCTGGCACTGCCAGTAGCGCTCCATCAGCTGTTCTATGTACTTATAGTCCATCATTCGTACTGTTCTATTTTGGGTGTCTATATAGAAGACGTATGTAAATAAAAAAAGTTACAGCGGACTGCAACTTTTTTTGAAAAAAATTATTTTTTCTATGATTTTACAGGTGTATTTCTAAAAAATAGCTCTACAGAATCATGTAAAAAACATTCTGCAAGTCTTTTTCTGTTACTCCGCATAGCAAACTTCTCCCTGCTTTCATGCCACTGGCTATTTAGCAAAGATACATTAATAAACATCCATGACATTACCTATAATAAAATATGAATGCACATGTGACTTGCCTTACTTTACTAACAAACAACTGCCAATGTATGAACAACAATGCAAAATTGAATGGATTATGTATGACTGCGAAGTTTCAAGATGTTCTTGCCGCTTCAATATGTTCCTTGACAAACTTTCTTGCGCGGAAGATATTGATTCTTACCTGGTCTGAAGAAATCTGCATGATTTCGGCAATCTCGTTGTAGTTTCGCCCTTCAAAGTCACGCAGATGCATGCAGAGGCGCTGTTTCTCGGGCAGAAGCGACATGATACGGTGTACACTGCGCAGTTCATCCTGTGCGTAAATGCGGTCATACGGATTTTCTTTCGGTGCATTCTCCGCCTCAGGAGCATCGGTTATCAGCACACGGCGCGACTTTTTGCGCTGGCTGTCAAGCGCCTGGTTGCGGCAGAGTGTCATGGCGTAAGCTTCGAGCGAATCTATCTCGGCAAGCCGTTCGCGCTGGTTCCACATCTTTATCATAACCTCCTGCACGACATCTTCCGCCTCCTCATGGTGCATCGTGATGCGCAGCGCCATGCGGAAGAGTTTGTCTTTAAGTGGCAGTATGTCGTGCTGGAAGTTCAAGATTATAATTATTGGTTTGTTACTGATTGCGTTATAGTCCTCGTGCCTACGCTTTATTGACAGCATTCATTGCTCCGCACATCTATCCTGAGTGCCCTAACATGCAAAAAAACGCCGATTTCATCGGGTTTTTCTTACAGTTTTATGACTGTTCCGTCAGAGCCGTTGATGGCAGAGGCGAGAGTTATCACCACCTTCTTCACACCAGCATTGAGGGCATTGATGGCATTTTCAATCTTCGGAAGCATGCCTCCTGAGATAGTTCCGTCAGCCTTGTAGTGCTCGAAGAGTTCAGGTGTTATGAGCGGAATGACAGAATTGTCGTCGTCAGGATTGCTCAGTACACCTCGTTTCTCGAACGAGAATATCAGCGTGACGTCATGCTCCTGCGCGATGGCCTTTGCTGTTTCTGACGCCATGGTGTCAGCATTAGTGTTAAGAATATTGCCTTCTCCATCGTGTGTCAGCGGCGCCACGACCGGTGTGATGCCCTGTTCGAGGAGCATAGCGAGAGTTTTTCCGTCAGCATAATCCACATCGCCGACAAATCCGAAGTCAATCATACGCTCCTCACCATCTACGTTCATCTTCTTCAGCGGACGGCGATGCGAGCGCAGTATGTTCATGTCAGCACCTGTCAGTCCGACAGCATTGACACCTTCAGCCTGCAGGAGAGCCACGATGTGCTTATTGACAAGTCCGCCATAAACCATTGTCACCACCTCAAGCATGGCAGCATCAGTCACACGGCGGCCGCCAATCATCTGGCTTTCGATGCCGAGCTGCGCTGCAACCTTTGTCGCACGGCGTCCTCCGCCATGCACGAGAATCTTCGGACCCTCAATGTTTTTGAAGTCGTGGATGAGTTGTCTGAGCTGCGCTTCGTCCTCGACTATTGCGCCTCCTACCTTTACTACAGTTATATTCATATTGTTTTATTCTTGTTATATTGCCTCAGCAATTCTGCTGTTTGCATCACCTTGCCGTCAGCATGGCGTGTCTTGCTATTGCTGGAGCGTGTTTCTGAATTACGATATACTGCGGACGACTACAGTCCGAGCACCTCTTTTGTTTTCTCTATGCTCTCCTGAATCTTCTCGTTATTGTCCATGAGGTCGACGTTCATCATGTATTTCGCCTTTGAATAGTATGGCTCGCGTTTCTCAAGGCTCTCCATGATAAACTGACGCAGTTCTTCGTCGTTCTTTCCGACTATCAGCGGGCGCACCGTACGTCCCATTCTCAAGTGTGCGGCAAGCACCTCAGGCGATGCTTTCAGATAGAGTGTCATGCCCTGGCGGTTCATGTATTCCATGTTATCGTAGAAGCACGGCGTGCCGCCTCCGCACGAGATGACCACGTTTTCGAACTCTGCCACCTCATGCAGCATGTTATGTTCTATCTCGCGGAAGCCCTCCTCACCTTCCTCTTCGAATATTTTCGCCACCGAACGGTGCATGCGTGTCTCGATATACCAGTCGAGATCATAGAACATCAGTCCGAGGTCTTTGGCGAGAACACGTCCGATAGTGGTTTTTCCGGCTCCCATGTATCCTATGAGGATAATTCTTTTCATGTTTGTTTGCAGATAGATTCTGTTTGCGACTGCTGCCTACCGGCCTTCTGGAGGTCAGAAATGGCGAGTCAGACAACAGCCATTGGCTACTTAAAAACCAGCCTTGCGCCGCACGCGAAGGTGCGGCACAAGGCCTTTTATTTTTTCGATGAGCGTTTTGAGCCCACTGGATTGTTAACTATTTCGATGCACTCCTCGTATGTAAGTTCTCTCACACGTTCGTGCATAGCCTTTGGCAGACGGTAGTTCTTGCCATCGTAGGCGATGTAAGGTCCGTAGCGTCCGTTGAGCAGCTGCATCTTGCTGTCGTTCTCAAACGACTTAATGTGACGCTGTTCCTCCTGCTCTCGCTTCTCGACGATGAGATTTACTGCCTCTTCGAGTGTTATGAGCATTGGGTCTGTGCCAGCTGGTATAGAAACATACTTCTTGTTGTGCTGTATGTAAGGTCCGAATCGTCCTGCACCGACTGATATCACATGGCCCTCAAAGTCGCCGAGGTTACGTGGCAGCGAGAATAGGCTGAGCGCCTCTTCAAGTGTGATTGTCTCCATAGACTTCTCTGCCGGAAGCTGTGCGAAGCGTGGCTTCTCGTTGTCTTCAGCCAAGCCTATCTGCACAACAGGTCCGAAGCGGCCTATCTTGACGAACACTGGCTTGCCGCTTACCGGGTCGATTCCCACCTCGCGCTCTCCCGCCTTGCGCTCTGAGCGAATATTGATGGTTTCCTCAACGACAGGCTTGAAGTCCTTGTAGAACTCTTTTATCATGTTAATCCATGGTTCCTTTCCGTCGGCAATCTCATCAAACTGAGCCTCTACCTTGGCGGTGAAGTGGTAGTCCATGATAGTAGGGAAGTACTGATTCAGGAAGTCATTGACTACTATTCCGATGTCTGTAGGCAGGAGTTTTCCCTTGTCAGAGCCAGCCATTTCCTTCTTTGTGCGTGACGAGATGACGTCGCTGCGCAGCGTGTCGATGACGTATGTGCGTTCTACGCCTTTCTTATCGCCTTTCTGCACATACTCGCGCTGCTGTATTGTAGAGATGGTTGGTGCGTAAGTTGACGGACGTCCGATGCCCAGTTCCTCAAGCTTATGCACGAGCGATGCTTCGGTATATCTGATAGGCGACTGCGAGAAGCGTTCTGTAGAGACAATCTCGCGACGCTCAAGCGTCTGCCCTACTGTGAGCTGTGGCAGCTGGTTAGCCACGTTCTCCTGCTCGTTGTCATCATCGCGGCTCTCGGCATAGACCTTCATGAAACCGTCGAACTTGATAACCTCGCCTTGTACGATAAATTGTTCTGTGGCTCCGCTGACAGAGATGTTCACCTGTGTCTTTTCAATCAGTGCGTCAGCCATCTGCGATGCTATTGTGCGCTTGCGTATGAGGTCGTAGAGTCGGCGCTCCTGCACTGTGCCTTCTATCTTCGCCTGATTCATATATGTCGGACGGATAGCCTCGTGAGCCTCCTGTGCGCCCTTCGACTTGGTCTGGAAGTTGCGTGTATGGAGATACTCTTCGCCGTATTCCTTCAGGATTTCCTCTTTCGATGCACCGATGCAGAGCTTTGAGAGGTTCACCGAGTCGGTACGCATATATGTTATAAGACCGTTTTCGTAGAGATGCTGCGCCACCATCATGGTCTGCGACACTGTGAATCCGAGGCGTCGTGCCGCTTCCTGCTGCAGTGTAGAAGTTGTGAAAGGAGGAGCAGGAGTGCGGTGAAGCGGACGGTGCTGTATGTCTGCCACCTTGTATTCTGCGTTGCGACACACCTCGAGGAATGCCAAAGCATCTTCGTGACGTGTGAATCGCTTGTCGAGTTCAGCCTTTATCTCTACCGGATGTCCGTCTTCTTCGATAGTAAAGATGGCGTTGATGCGGTAGTATGGTTCACTGTTGAACGCATGTATCTCACGCTCGCGCTCTACAATGAGGCGTACGGCTACTGACTGTACTCGTCCAGCAGAGAGTGCTGGTTTAACCTTTCGCCACAGCACTGGTGAGAGTTTGAATCCCACAAGACGGTCGAGCACGCGACGTGCCTGCTGTGCATCGACGAGGTTCATGTTCAGATGGCGTGGATTCTCTATAGCCTCCAGAATTGCTGGCTTTGTAATCTCGTGGAACACGATGCGCGATGTTTTCTTCTCGTCGAGTCCGAGCACTTCGCAAAGGTGCCAAGAGATGGCTTCTCCTTCGCGGTCTTCATCGGATGCGAGCCACACCTTGCCGGCTTTCGCTGCCTGCGCCTTAAGTTCGGCAACAAGCTTTTTCTTCTCCTCTGGAATTTCGTATTCTGGTTCCAGCGAAGCCTCATCTATACTTATTTCCTTCTTTTTCAAATCGCGGATATGCCCGTAAGACGACATCACCTTGTAGTCCTTGCCGAGGAATTTCTCGATAGTTTTTGCCTTGGCAGGGCTCTCCACAATCACTAAATTTTCATGCATAGCCTCTTGTGTTATATGTTTGTTTTTATGCGCTAATATCTTTTCGGGGCGCAAAAGTACTCAAAAGTTTTATTTCCACCTTATTATATAGGTATTTGTTATATTTTTTTAAGAATTTACCACTCAAGCCTCACACAGCCTTATTCTGCCCTGCGCCTATCTGTCATAAATGACAGGAGAAAACACAGCCTGCGAGAGGCTGACGGATTACAAAATGCACGCTCTGCCACCATCACGCTGACATTTTTCTTTCGCCATCCATCTTTTTCCGACAAAGAAAACTGCTGACAGTGAAAAGAAAATTCTTTCAATGCAAGAAGCTGTTTCCTGAATGGCAGAAAACTGCTTTTAAGGGGGTAAAGCAGTGCTTTTGATGTGGCAAAAAGCTGCTTTTCGCAAATCTGCACGCAAAATCCTGATAGACAGACACAAAAAAAGCAGAGCGGAGACAAAGCATCGGGCAATGTCACACCAGTGCTGCCATTAACCGCATTCTCTGCAAAGCCACGATACGGATATTTTGCATGCGTACGTATACGCTTGCATATGCTTATCTAAATAAATCATAAATAAATGTTTCATACTGCAAGTATGTCTGATAAAATTATTAAATTTGCATTTTGAACGTTTCCTTCAGCCTGAATGGGCTGACTAAGCTTATTTGCAGTATGCATTGGCTGGAAAATTTAGATACTAACCAACATAAAACTCAGATTTATGTATAAGAAGATATTTTGCATGATGTGTCTCCTGATGATGATGGCTGGAGTGTCAGCAGCTGAGCGCGTCAGCTACGGCAAACGCATCAACCTGTGGGAGAAACGCCCGCCTCACAAAAGCGAAAACAAGCAGGACACTGCATGGGTGAAGGTGTTCCTGCCTGAGAAAAGCAAGGCCACGGGACGCGCCATAGTGATTTGCCCTGGAGGCGGATACCAGCATCTCGCCATGGAGCATGAGGGCACAGACTGGGCTCCGGTATTCAACAACATGGGAATAGCTGCCATAGTGCTGCACTACCGCATGCCTCACGGCGACCATCGCATACCTATCGAAGACGCTGAACAGGCAATGCGCCTTGTGCGTCACAACGCTAAGGCTTGGGGCATAAACCCTAACGATGTGGGAATCATGGGCTCTTCTGCCGGAGGACATCTCGCTTCGACCATAGCAACTCACGCTGAGAGCGACGCAAAGCCAAACTTCCAGATTCTGTTCTATCCGGTCATAACCATGGACCCCGCATTCACACACATGGGGTCGCACAATAACCTGCTCGGAAAGAACGCTAAGAAAAAACAGGAGATGCTCTTCTCAAACGACGCTCAGGTAAACCGCACAACTCCAAGGGCATGGATTGCGCTGTCAGACGATGACACCGTGGTGCTGCCTGCTAACGGATTCAACTACTACTTTGAGTGCTACCGCCACGATGTAGAGGCTTCGCTTCACGTATATCCTTCTGGCGGACACGGATGGGGCATACGCCCTGCTTTCCGATTCCATACAGAGATGATGGCTGAACTGAAGGCATGGCTGCAGAGCTTCTAAGATAAAGAAAAATCAAACACACTATAACACAAAACAACACACTACAGTTATGAAAATAGCACTCATAGGCTACGGCAAGATGGGACACATGATTGAGCAGATTGCCATAAGCCGTGGACACGAAATAGTAAGCATCATCGACATCGACAACCAGCATGACTTCGAAAGCGAAGCATTCGCAAGCGCTGATGTAGCAATAGAATTCACCGCACCGCACGTGGCTTACAGCAACTATCTCAGAGCATGGAAGGCAGGAGTGAAAATCGTGTCTGGCTCAACAGGATGGCTGAAGGAGCACGGCGACGATGTGAAGCGTGCATGTCAGGAAGAAGGAAAAACTCTCTTCTGGGCGTCAAACTTCTCTATCGGCGTAGCGATTTTCTCTGCCGTAAACAAATATCTGGCAAAGATTATGAACGGTTTCGAGCAGTATGACGTAATGGAGACTGAGACTCACCACATTCACAAGCTCGACCATCCATCAGGAACTGGCATCACACTGGCAGAACAGATCGTAGCCAACCTCGACCGTAAGACCGACTGGCAGGTGGGAACCGTGACAAATCCTGACGGTTCTGTGACTCCAGCTGAGGGCAACGACCCGAACAAGCTGACCATCAACAGCATACGCGAAGGTGAGGTGCCTGGCATACACACCATCACATACAACAGCGAGGCTGACCAGATCACCATCACACACGATGCACACTCACGTCAGGGATTCGCTCTCGGAGCTGTGCTCGCAGCAGAGTTTACGGCTAAGAATAGCGGACTGCTGACCATCGACGACATGTTCAAGTTCTAACAAAAGACCATATCCGGACCGCAAAAGACAACGGACGGCATAAAAAAACAAGAAATGAAAGCAAAGAAAACAAACATGAAACTACAGT
>JAEIGA010012737.1_pt1 | contig 12777 bp, 9 predicted proteins | sample 9270691 | NCBI WGS metagenome assembly JAEIGA01 (sample SAMN17057246, study PRJNA624740) | gut metagenome | biome: biome; isolation source: fecal sample | host: Bos grunniens | place: China: Xizang | collected 2019 | reverse complement strand
GGTGTGGCTGTTGCAAGCGGTACAGATATTGCAACCGATAGTGCCGATATTGTTCTTATGAACAACCGTTTAAGTGATATTCCTGCGGCTATTACATTAAGCCGAAAGGTACTTAAAAATATTCATCAAAATCTTTTCTGGGCATTTATCTACAATACTTTAGGTATTCCCTTAGCGGCAGGTGTGTTTGTTTCTGTTTTAGGCTGGGAATTAAGTCCTATGTTTGGCGCCGCTGCTATGAGTTTATCAAGTTTTTGTGTTGTAACAAATGCGTTACGGCTTAATTTGGTTAATATTTATAAAAATAAAAAGACAGGTAAAAAGGAAGAAATAAAAATGGAAAAGATAATGAAAATTGAGGGTATGATGTGTCCTCACTGTGAAGCAAGAGTAAAGACCGTTATAGAAGAAATAGACGGTGTTTCTGCCGCTGTAGTAAGCCACAAAGAAGGTAATGCTGTGGTTGCACTGGAAAAGGATGTAGATATTTCGGTGCTTAAAAAAACTGTAGAAGATGCGGGATACAAAGTACTATCTGTAGAATAACCAAAGAAAAAGTATATCATACTCTGCTTGAAAACAGGATAATAGTATGATATACTTTTTTTATAATTAAACTTTTGAAATGAGGAACTGTTTTGAAAATTTATAAGGATATAAGCGAACTTGTAGGAAAAACGCCGCTAATTGACGTAAGTGATTATTTGGGTTCGGCTTTGCCTGCAAAAATTTATGCAAAACTTGAATATTTAAACCCTGCAGGAAGCGTTAAAGACAGGGTTGCTCTTTCTATGATAGAAGATGCCGAAAAGAAAGGCACACTGAAAAAAGGCTCGGTTATAATTGAACCTACCAGCGGTAATACAGGAATAGGTCTTGCCGCCATAGCTTCGAGTAGGGGGTATAAGGTTATTCTCACCATGCCTGATACTATGAGTGTTGAACGTCAAAAACTTCTTCGCGCATATGGCGCTACCCTTGTGTTGACGGATGGCAAAAAGGGTATGTCAGGCGCTGTCCAAGAAGCAGAAAAAATTGCCAAAGAAGCCGAAAACAGTTTTCTTGCGGGGCAGTTTATTAACCCTGCTAACTCTTATGCTCACTTTGTTTCCACAGGGCCCGAAATTTATGAGGATACCGATGGGAAAGTTGACTACTTTGTTGCAGGTGTGGGCACAGGCGGAACGCTAAGCGGCACAGGAAAATATTTAAAAGAAAAGAATTCCAAAATTAAAATAATTGCAGTAGAGCCTAATGATTCTCCTTTGCTTTCAAAGGGTAAGGCAGGTCCTCATGCTATACAGGGAATAGGAGCTAATTTTGTTCCCCAAATACTGGATAAAACCTTAATCGATGATATTGTACCTGTTACAAGCGAAGAGGCATACTCTTCTGCCCGAGCTCTTGCCAAAAACAAGGGTTTACTTGTGGGAATTTCTTCGGGCGCTGCCTTGTGGGCGGCAACAAATATAGCAAAAAAACAAGAAAATAAGGGAAAAAGCATAGTAGTACTGCTTCCTGATACTGGGGACAGATATTTATCTACTAAGCTTTTTGAGGATTAAAAATGAAAAAAATAGCAAGTTTTACTGTTGACCACAATGTACTGGAAAAAGGTATGTATATTTCCCGTATAGACGGTGATGTAATTACCTATGATATCCGTATGAAAAAGCCTAACGGAAATGATTATTTAACTAACGGTGCTATGCATACTTTTGAGCATTTATTTGCCACCTATGCCAGAAACTCAAAATATCAAAACAGCGTTATTTATGTAGGACCTATGGGGTGCAGAACAGGCTTTTATTTGCTTATGCGCGACAATGTGGGAATAAAAGAAACAATAGATTTAGTTAAAGAATCTTTTGCTTTTATAGCCGATTTTACAGGAGAAATACCGGGTAGTCAGCCACGGGAATGCGGCAACTTTCGAGAACACGACCTGGACGGTGCAAAAGAGGTTGCCAAAGATATGTTAGGGGTTTTAAAAAATTGGGGCGTAGAGGATACAAATTACTGATTCAAGGACTCTGATAAAAATGAATAATCCAAAAAAACACTCTCCATTTATAACAGGTATCTGTATTTTTCTAACAATACTTGGGTTTTTATGTATTTTTTCTGCCGGTTGGTATATTTCGGTATTCGGGGACGTAGGTGTAGATTCCATTATTTATACCCTGTTTTCTGATTCTGCCGGTGTGAATAAAGAAATTGTTTATAAGTATATATTTTGCGCCTTTATTCCTGCTGTGATTTTGGCTTTATTGGTTATATGGGCTTTATTTTTGGAAAAGAAGAAATTTAACTTTAAAAATATTTTCCCCTTTAACAGAAAGGTCTCGGTGACCATTTCTATTGTTTTATCACTAACTCTTATAACGGTTGCCTGTATGCAGGTAAAGGTTTTCGGTTTTGTTTACAACATTACAGCAAAAACAAATATTTACGAAGAAAAATATATTGATCCAACGGAAGCTAAAATTTTATTTCCCGAAAACAAGCAAAATGTTGTTTATATTATGCTTGAATCTATGGAAACCACATATTTTTCAGAGGAACAAGGGGGCGCCCTCAAGGAGAGTGCCATTCCTGAACTATATAGTCTTGCAAAAGATAATACTAATTTTTCCCATAACGATACTGTAGGGGGATACTACTGTGTAGGCGGAGCTTCATGGACAATGGGTTCTATAGTTGCACAAACCTCGGGAATTCCCCTTAAAATATCTAAATATATTTTTGATAATAACAGTGAAAGTACCTTTTTGCAAGGGGCTTATTCCATTACCAATGTTCTTAAAGATAACGGCTATTATACAAGTGTTATGTACGGATCAAATGCCTCTTACGGTAACAGAGATGTGTATTATAAAGATCACGGAATAGATAAAATATACGATTATAAAACCGCCCAGACAGACGGAATAATTGAAAAAGGCTATTATGACGGCTGGTGGGGTATGGAAGACAAATATCTTATTGAATATGCTAAGCAGGAACTTGTTAAAATAGCGGAAAGGGAAGAACCTTTCTTTTTTACCTTACTTACCGTTGACACCCACCACGTTAGCGGAAACCTTTGCGATAAATGTGGCAAAACCCATAATAATCAGTATGAAAATGTTCTGTCCTGTTCGAGTAAACAAATTTCTGAATTTGTAAACTGGATACAGTCGCAGGATTTTTATGAGAACACCACCATTGTTATTGTGGGAGATCATTGCACAATGGACGCGGCATACATCAGAAAAAATGTTGACTCTGATTATAACAGACGTATATATAACTGTATTATTAATTCGAAAATTGAAAGCGAGAACACTAAAAACAGAGTTTTCTGTGCTATGGATTTGTTTCCAACAACCCTTGCGGCTATGGGCTGTACAATAGAGGGGGACAGACTGGGACTTGGCACAAATCTCTATTCTGATAAGCCTACCTTGTGCGAAGAAATGGGCGTAGAAAATTTTAACGCTGAAATATCTAAAAATTCGGAATATTATTATTCAAAATTTATGCTTCAGTAAGTAAAAAGCACCATCAAAAGATGGTGTTTTTTTCGGTTTACAGCCTTGCATATTTTATATTATTATAGTATAATAATTATAACTATGGTTTTAAGGAGCTTTTTAATTGGAATTTAAAGATTACAAACAGGAGCAAGAGGGATACATTTCCCGTATGCCGGAGGTACTCGCCAGAGTTTACGGAAGAAAACCTACTGCCTGTATTTTCACATACGGTTGCCAACAGAATGTAAGTGATTCTGAACGCATTAAGGGTATGCTAACCGAAATGGGATACGCTCTTACCGACTCGGCAGAGGGTGCGGATTTTGTGCTTTATAATACCTGTGCAGTACGCGGACATGCAGAGGATAGGGTATACGGTAATATCGGTGCTATGAAGCATTATAAAAAAAGACATCCGGGTATGATAATTGCTATTTGCGGCTGTATGGCACAACAGGAAAAGGTAGCACAGCGTATGAAAAAAAGCTATCCTTATGTTGACCTTGTTTTCGGTACTCATGTTCAGTACAGACTTCCCGAGTTTTTATATAAAAGACTTAACGGCTCTTCAAGAATTTTTGAAATTCCTCAGGAAGAAAAAATTGTTGAGGGAATACCTGTTCACCGCGACGGCGACTTTAAGGGTTGGCTTCCCATTATGTACGGCTGCAACAATTTTTGCAGTTACTGTATAGTTCCTTATGTACGCGGAAGAGAACGCTCAAGAAAACCAGAAGATATACTAAATGAAGCAAGAGAACTTGTTGCAAAGGGATATAAAGATATTACCCTTTTAGGACAAAATGTAAATTCTTACGGTGCGGGGTGTGATTTTGGGCTTAACTTTGCAGGTCTTCTGAGAAAGATAAATGAGATAGAGGGCGATTTCCGTATTCGTTTTATGACCTCTCATCCCAAAGACTGTACTACCGAACTTCTTGATGCTATGAGGGACTGTGAAAAGGTAAGCTGTCATTTGCATCTTCCTTTCCAAAGCGGAAGTGACAGAATACTTGCTCTTATGAACCGTAAATATACAAGAGAAAAGTATTTATCTCTTATAAAAGCCGCCAGAGAGCGCATTCCCGATATATCTATTACAAGCGATATAATTGTGGGCTTCCCTGGAGAAACCTATGAAGACTTTAAGGAGACTTTATCCCTTGTAAAAGAAGTGAGATTTTCTTCTCTTTTTACCTTTATTTATTCTCCTCGGGACAACACTCCCGCTGCCCAGATGGATGATCCTGTCAGCAGAGAAGAAAAGGGTAAATGGTTTGATGAACTTCTTCGCACCCAGGAAATTATTTCCCGAGAAATAAATGCCGATACTGTTGGAAAAACTTATAAAGTTCTGTGTGATGATTTCGGCAGAAAAGAAGGCAAAATGGCAGGTCATACCAACGGTACTGCTGTTATCGAGTTTGACGGCACAGAAGAAGATTTAGGAAAATTTATAAATGTTAAAGTAGATGCTATTTCCAATGTTTTGGAAGGCACAAGAATAAAGGAGAATTGAAAATGGACGTAATTAAAGCAGCAAGAGATTTAGGCAGCGCTATGCAAAAGGATGAAAGATTTGTTTCATATGCAAAGGCAAAACTTGCCCTTGATGGTGACGAAACTTTACAGGAAAAAGTAGGGGCATTCAATGTTGCGAGAATGAACATTGAACGTCTTGGAAGTGAAGAAAACAGAGATGAAGAAAAATTCAGAGAAGCAAATCTTGAACTTCGTGCAATATACGATGAAATTATGAATAACGAAACAATGAAAGCGTATAACGAGGCTAAAGAGCAGGTTGATAAAATGATGAATGATGTTATGACCATTATTCATATGTGCTCTGAGGGTGCTGACCCCGAAACCTGTGAAATTCCCGAGGGCGGATGTACCGGTAGCTGTTCTACCTGTGCCGGTTGTCACTAATAATTTTTGTGTTTTAGAATATTAAAGCGAATTTGAATATTTGGCAGGTGTGAAAAAATGGCTGAACTTTCCCCTATGATGCGTCAGTATCTGGAAATAAAGGAGAAAAATAAAGACTGTATAATCTTTTTCCGCGTGGGCGACTTTTATGAAATGTTTTTTGAAGACGCCGAAACTGTATCAGGCGAACTTGATTTGGTTTTAACCGGAAAAGACTGCGGTCTGGAAAACCGCGCCCCTATGTGCGGTGTTCCTTTTCATTCCTGTGAAACCTATATTCAACGTCTTGTTGAAAAGGGCTACAAGGTTGCCATTTGCGAACAAGTGGAAGATCCTGCTACCGCCAAAGGTCTTGTTAAAAGAGATATTATTCGTATTATTACTCCCGGTATTGTTATAGATGACAATATGCTGGATGAAGGAAAAAACAATTTCCTTTGTGCAGTGTCGGTAATTAACGGATGCGCCGGTATTTGTTTTTGCGATGCTTCTACGGGAGAAGCATATCTTACCGAGGTTTCGGGACAGGGGCTTTCCTCCCTTATTTACGACGAAATTGCCCGATTTGCGCCTAAAGAATTACTTGTTGAAGAGGAAAAACTTAATGACCATGTAATTAAAGACGCTATTGACGGCAGATACGACGGACTTGTTACCAAAAGAAATTCCTGTGAATTTGATATTGCTGTGAGCGAACCCTTAATTATGAAGCATTTTAGGGTTATAAGCATTGAAAACCTTGGATTTTCTGCCGGAACTGCGGCTGAAAGTGCTCTTGGTGCAGTTATAAGATATCTTTATGAAACCGGTATTACGGGAGAAATTTCTGTAAATCAGGTTAAATATTACGTAGGCAGTCAATTTATGCGACTTGATATGACCGCCGCCAGAAATCTTGAAATAACCGAAACCATGCGTACCAAATCCCGTAAGGGCTCGCTTTTATGGGTTCTGGATAAAACAAGAACCGCTATGGGCAAACGCTTAATGAAAAGCTGGATAGAGCAGCCTCTTATCAGCTTCAACCTTATTAACAGCCGCCAAAATGCAGTTGAAGAGCTGTACTGTGATACTGTAATGCGCGGTGAATTAGGCGAGGCCTTAAGAGAAATAAGAGATATAGAACGTCTTATGTCAAAGGTGGTATACGGAACAGGAAGCGCAAGAGAACTTCGTGCTTTAAGTTCTACCATTGAAGCATTTCCTACGATTAAGGCTATTCTTTCTTCTGCTAAATCAAGAATGCTTAAAGAAGCAGATGAGGATATTGATTTACTTGATGATATATACACCCTTATAGATAATGCCATTGTAGAAGAGCCCCCTGCACTTGTGCGGGAAGGCGGAATGATTAAAAAGGGATACAACAGTGAAGTTGATTCTCTAAGAGATGTAATGACTAATGGCACAGGGGTTATTGCTCAAATAGAGGCAAGAGAAAAGGAGAGAACAGGCATAAAGACCTTAAAGGTTAAGTTTAATAAGGTTTTTGGCTATTATATCGAGGTTACTAATTCATTTCTTGATATGGTTCCTTCCGACTATATTAGAAAACAAACCCTAACAGGAGCTGAGCGGTTTATTACCGAAGAACTTAAAGCCTTAGAGGGTAAACTTTTAGGGGCAAAGGACAGAGTTATTGCCCTTGAGTATGAACTTTTCAATGATGTGCGAAAAAAGGTTGCCGCAGAAATTACCCGTTTTCAAAAAACTGCTGCAGCTCTTGCCCGCCTTGACGTAATTTGCTCTCTGGCAAATGTTGCGGTTCAGAATAATTATTGCCGTCCGCGACTTAACGACGACGGAACTATACTTATAAAAGCAGGAAGACACCCCGTTATTGAAAAACTTACAAATACTCCCTTTGTTTCTAATGACACCTTTTTAAACAGCAACAGCGACCGTTGCGCAATTATCACAGGACCTAATATGGCTGGTAAATCTACATATATGCGTCAGGTGGCTATTATAGTCTTAATGGCGCAAATGGGTTCTTTTGTACCTGCTGAAAGTGCAAACATTTCTGTTTGTGATGCAATTTTCACCCGTGTTGGTGCGTCGGACGATTTAGCTTCGGGTCAGTCTACCTTTATGGTTGAAATGAGCGAGGTTGCAACTATTCTTAAAAATGCTACTAATAAAAGTTTACTTATATTAGACGAAATAGGCAGAGGCACCTCTACCTTTGACGGTATGTCTATTGCCAAGGCGGTGCTTGAATATGTAGCAGATAAGCGTAAAATTGGTGCCAAAACCCTTTTTGCTACCCATTATCACGAGCTGACTTCAATGGAAAATGAAATAGACGGAGTTAAAAATTATAATATTGCTGTTAAAAAACGCGGAGATGATATTATTTTTCTTCGCAGAATTGTGCCCGGTGGCACAGACGATAGTTACGGTATCGAGGTTGCGAAACTCTCCGGTATTCCGTCAAGTGTAATTAAACGAGCTAAAGAAATACTTATTGAAACCGAAAATCAGGGGATTGTTACCTACCGTACCGTTAGCGACAGTAATATGCAAATGCCTCTTGAAATGCAACAGTCTAAAGAGGTTATGGACGAGCTTAAAGCTATAGATGTAAATACCCTTACCCCTATTGAATCTATGAAAATACTTTATGATTTAGCAAACAAGGCTAAATCGGTATAAGAGGTTTTGAAATGCCCGAAATTAATGTATTACCTAAGTACATATCCGAAAAAATTGCTGCGGGAGAAGTAGTGGAAAAACCTGCGTCGGTAATTAAAGAAATAGTTGAAAACGCTATTGATGCAGGAGCTACTGATATTACCGTAGAAATACGCGGCGGCGGAATTTTATATATGCGTGTTACCGATAATGGTTGCGGTATAAAGCATAATGAAGTTCCAACTGCCTTTCTTCGTCATGCAACCAGTAAAATAGTAACGGAAAATGACCTTGACAGTATAAATACTTTGGGTTTCCGTGGCGAAGCGTTGGCGGCAATTTCTTCTGTTTCAAAGGTAGAAATGATTACAAGAACCGAAGAGGATATAATAGGTACACGTTACGTTATTGAGGGCGGAGAAGAAGTTGCTTTTGAGGAAACAGGATGCCCCGCAGGTACTACAATAATTATAAGAGATTTATTTTTTAATACTCCTGCAAGAATGAAGTTTTTACACAAGGATTCAAGTGAAGCAAATGTTATTGCCGACCTTGTAGAAAAAATTGCCCTTTCTCATCCTGAAATTTCTTTTAAATTTATTAGAGACAACAAGCAACTTATTACAACGTCGGGTAACGGCGATTTAAAATCTGCAATTTATTCTGTTTTAGGTAGAGAATTTTCTTCTACCCTTGTTGCAGCAAAAGGCGAGAGAAACGGCATAAAGGTAGAAGGCTTTGTTTGTAAACCTATTTATTGCAGACCAAAAAGAAATTTACAGTATTTCTTTTTAAACGGAAGACTTATACGTTCGGCTACAGCAATATCTGCATTAGAGGCTGCTTATAAAAATTCTGTTATGGTAGGCAAGTTTCCTGCCTGCGTACTTAATATAACGGTTGATCCGCAGACAGTAGACGTTAATGTTCACCCTGCAAAAACCGAGGTTCGTTTTTCAAATGAAAAGTCGATTTTCGATGTAATTTATTTTGCAGTTAAAAATGCTCTTACTGTTTCTGAAGAACGTCCGCAAATAACAATGAAGGCTCCTCCCAGCTTTAAAACCTTTGACAGAATGACCGCCCAGGAATATAAACAGACCGCTATAAGCGAACCTAAGGCTCAAATTGAAGTTAAAGAAAAAATTACACAGCCTTATGAAATAAGAATTGAACCTCCAAAAGCAGAAATTCGGCTGTCGGATAAAAGAAGTTTTGAAGATACAAAGAACGTTGATATAATACGTGAAGAAAAGCCGGTTATAAAAACCGAACAACCTATTGCTATAGCGGAAGAAAAAGAAGTTATTGAAGAAATAACCGAAGATTCATTAATTCCCGATATAAGATTTATAGGGGAGGCTTTTTCTACCTATATTATTGTTGAAAAAGGGGATAGTGTTTTCTTTATAGATAAACACGCTTCCCACGAAAGAATTATATTTGAAGAACTGAAAAAGACACAGAAAGCTGCCTGTCAGCAGTTGTTACTTCCTGTCCCTGTTAAACTGTCGGCAGAACACTATAATGCTGTTATCTCTTCTTTGAATTTGCTTAATGAAAGCGGATTTGAGGCAGAAGATTTTGGAAATAATACTGTTATGGTACGCGGTATGCCTGCGTCTTTAAGAGATGAAGATGTAGAAAATATCTTTTACGAGGTTGCTGCCAATCTTTATTCCTGCGGTGGTGTAGAAGTAGAAAAAATTGAAAATATATACCATACCGTTGCCTGTAAAGCTGCAATTAAAGCAGGGTATAAAACCTCAAATGAAGAAATGCTGAGACTTGCCAAAGAAGTGCTTAGCCGCGACGATATTTTCTACTGTCCTCACGGCAGACCTGTGGCATTTGAAATTAAAAAACGCGACCTTGAAAAACAGTTTGGACGGATACAATGAGTAAATTGAGTGAAAAAATACCTCTTGTTGCTGTGGCAGGCCCTACCGCTTCGGGAAAAACCGCCCTTGGGATAGCTCTATCTAAGCATTTCGGCGGAGAAATTGTTTCTGCTGATTCTATGCAGATATACAAAGGCATGACTATTGCTGCGGCTGTTCCTACAGAGGAAGAAAGAAAAGTTTCTCCCCATCATCTTATAGAATTTCTTGAACCAAGTGTTAAGTTTTCGGTTGCCGACTATGTAGAGATTGCAAGAAAAACTATTTTGGAAATTGCAAACCGAAATAAACTGCCTATACTTGTGGGCGGTACCGGACTGTATATTAATTCTTTGGTTGACGGCATTGAATTTACAAAGGAAAAACCAAGTGAAGAATTAAGAAAAAAACTTGAAAAAGAATTCCAAGAAAAAGGCGGGGAAGAAATGCTGAAAAAATTGTCAGTATTTGACCCGCAGACAGCTAATCGCCTTAATGCTTCGGACAAAAGAAGAATACTAAGAGCTATTGAAATTTTTGAAACTACCGGCATTACCCTTACAAGACAAAACGAACTTTCAAAAATTAAAGGAAGCAATTATAACACCGTAATGCTTGGTATTACATTCCGCGATAGAGAAAAACTTTACGAAAGAATTAATTTGCGTGTAGACAAAATGCTTGATGAGGGACTTTTAGACGAAGCCCGACAGGCATCTAATAAAGGTGTTACCGCTGCTCAGGCAATAGGCCACAAAGAGTTTATCCCTTATTTTAAAGGTGAAGTTTCTCTTGAAGAAGCGGTAGAAAAATTAAAAAGAGAAACCCGACGTTACGCAAAACGTCAGCTTACTTGGTTTAGAAGAGATACCCGTATAAACTGGCTTTATGCCGATGAAGAAGATGTAGTAAAAAAAGCAATAGAAATTGTAGAAAGGAAGATATAAATGCTGAAAAGCCGTTTTTCACGTATAGTACTTATAGTAGTTTTGGCTGTATTTTTATTTCATCACATTTATTCTGCTTTTTACAGTCCTATTACCACCGAATCGGCTCAGTTTGTAAGTGAAGTAAACGGCATTTCCTTTACCGGAATGATAATCAGAAACGAAGCTGCTATTGAAAGAAGCAACAGCGGTGTAATGCACCTTTGCGTTTCTGACGGTGAAAGGGTTGCAAAGGACGGAGTTATTGCCGATATATATACAAGCGAACAAGACTCTATTGCGGTCACTCAAATTAAAGAGTTAAAAGAACGTATTAAAGGCATAGAGAAAATACAGGGATATAACGATTTGGCGGCTGTTGATATTAATCTTTTAAACAACAAGATTAACGGCGCTCTTAGTGAAATACTTTTCCTTGCGGGAAGCGGTAATTTAAAGAAAGCAAGAGAAAATACTGATGATCTTCTTACTATGATGACAAGGAAAGAAATGGTCATAGGCAATGCCACCGATTTTTCTGCTCAGCTTAATACACTTAACTTAGAGCTTAATACCCTTGAATCCTCGCTATCTAATCCAGTAGACAGTATAACCGCCCAATCCTCCGGCTTCTTCGTTTCCCAAATTGACGGATACGAAACGGTGCTTAAAACCGATAATCTTGATACTTTTACCCCCGAGTTTATGGATTCTGTTATGCCCGATAGTACAGCCACAGATAATAAAATCGGAAAAATTGTTTCTGATTATACATGGTATATTGCCGCAAGTGTAACGGCTGATCAGTCTTTGGCATATAAAGCGGGGGATACCGTTAAGATTAAAACCCTTTTAAAAAGTAACCCTTATATAAATGTTATTGTTGAAAAAATTAATCTTTCTGCCGACAGAGAACGTGCCGTTATTCTTTTTTCCTGTCAGGAAATGAATGCTGAACTTGCCACTATGAGAACAGGTGCTATGACCTTAATAGCAGGGGAATACGAAGGCCTTAAAATTGACAGAGGTGCACTGAGAGTAAATGACAACCAAACAGGCGTTTACGTTGTTTCAGGTATGGAACTGAAGTTTGTTAAGGTAAAGGTACTTTATCAAACAGAAGAATATGTAATTTGCGAAAAAGCGGTTGCCAGTGATAATACATCTCTGCGTCTTTATGATAAAGTTGTTGTAAAGGGGAAAAACCTGTATGACGGAAAAATTATTAACTGAAGTTTTTGACGAAAACTATAGTGAAATAAAGGAAAAAATTAATGCTGCAGCCCAAAAAAGCGGTAGAAAAGGAAGCGATATAACCTTGCTTGCCGCTGTTAAAACGGTACAACCGTCACTTATTAATTACGCTATATCAAAAGGAATAACCGTAATAGGTGACAACAGAGTACAAGAACTTATTTCAAAGGAAAATGAGGTTAATCCTAATGTCACCAAACACTTTATAGGTCATTTGCAAACAAATAAAGTTAAGGACATAGTTGGCCGCGTTTCTCTTATTGAATCGGTTGATAGCCTGCGCCTTGCTGAAATGATAGGAAAGCAAAGTGAGAAAATAGGCAAAAATACCGAAATTCTTTTAGAAGTAAATATAGGAAAAGAAGAAAGCAAATCTGGATTTATGCCCGAAGAATTAATGGAAAACCTGGGAAAAATTTCAAAAATTTCGGGGGTTACCGTAAAAGGACTTATGGCAATTCCGCCTATTTGCAATGAAAGTGAAGAAAATCGTCAATATTTTTTGAAAATGAAGCAACTGTTTATTGACATTAGAGATAAAAACATAGATAATGTATCTATGGAGATTTTGTCTATGGGTATGTCGGACGACTATCAAACAGCCATAGAATGCGGCTCGACCGAGGTAAGAATCGG
>JAEIGA010012736.1_pt1 | contig 12777 bp, 9 predicted proteins | sample 9270691 | NCBI WGS metagenome assembly JAEIGA01 (sample SAMN17057246, study PRJNA624740) | gut metagenome | biome: biome; isolation source: fecal sample | host: Bos grunniens | place: China: Xizang | collected 2019 | reverse complement strand
TGACGGTGTGAAAGGCTTCATTCTTCCGAAGGATGCACAGGGCAATTGGCTTGATGAAGTTTACGGATTAAGTCCGGACCATCAGAAATTTACCTATACCCCTGTAACCAACGAGGCATGGAAATATTCTTCCAACTGGCAGGCTTTCTTCTATGAGGGAACAAGCTGGCAGTATTCTCTTGCCATGCCACATGATGTGCCGGGCCTGATCGAAATGTGTGGCGGTCCTGAAGCTTTCAGAAACAGGCTTGACACATTCTTTGATCATGGGTATTATGATGTTACCAATCAGCCTTCATTCATAATTCCATGTCTCTATCATTGGCTCGGACGTCCGGATCTTACAGGAGAGCGTATAACCGAGATACTTGCGAGGCATTTCAATGACGGGTATGACGGCTTGCCTGGCAATGATGATTCCGGTTCGATGTCATGCTGGATGAATTTCCATCTTATGGGCCTTTATCCGTTTGCTGGTCAGGATCTGTATCTGATCCACACTCCAGTGATACCTTCGATTGTTCTTCATCTTGAAGATGGTGATTTCACAATCAGGACTAAGGGCCTGTCGGAGAAGAACAGATATATAGTATCAGCAAGCCTGAACGGCATTGATTATCCTTATTCGGCTCTCAGACATAAGGATATAGTTTCAGGTGGAGAGCTTGTGCTGAAGATGGGAAGCAAGCCGGGCATCTGGGGCCGGGAGATGATTCCTCCTCCAAGGGACTTTGCTGCAAGATATGAAGATGCAGACATCCCTGTCTGCAGTCTTCCTGATCCCATGGTATTCAATAATGGAAAGAAGGTAAGGGATTTACGTCAGTGGACAGATAAGCGCAGGGATGAGATACTTGAGATCTTCTCTCAGGAAATGTATGGTCATATACCTGCTAAGCCTGAAGGTATGCATTTCGAGACTATGAGCGAAGAAACAGTCTATGACGGACTTGGAATAAGAAAGACAGTGAGAATTTATCTGGACGCCAGGAATGAACATTGGTTTGATGTGCTTGTTCATCTTCCTAAGGATGCAGACGGTCCGGTACCGATGTTCGTAGGATTGAACTTCAAGAGCAATGATGCGACTCTGGATGAGCGTGCGGACTTCCGCTGGCCGTATGAACTCGTTCTTAAGGCCGGTATGGGAGTAGCGACAGCCTGGAGAGATGCTATTGAACCGGATGGCAAAGATTCATGGATCAGAGATGAAGAAGTATGCCGTGACGGCGGAGTGCGGTCATGGTATAATCAAGGAGGCGATTGGGGTGCGATATCTGCATGGGCCTGGGGCTTGAGCCGCATAATGGATTATCTGGAGACAGATAAGGCTGTCGATTCTTCCAAGGTTGCAGTATTAGGTCATTCGCGTCTTGGAAAGACTGCTCTTTGGGCAGGTGCTAACGATACCCGTTTCGCAATGGTGATATCAAATGATTCCGGATGTTGCGGAGCAGCTTTGTCGAGGAGGGTTTACGGTGAGAATTTCGCTATAATAGCCAATAATTTCCCTCATTGGTTCACGCCTGCATTCAGAAAATATATGTGGAATGAGTCAGCTTTCCCAGCGGATCAGCACTGGCTGCTCTCTTTGGCTGCCCCAAGACCTCTCTATGTGGCGAGTGCAACTGAAGATCTGTGGGCCGACCCTAAGGGAGAATGGCTCTCCGCTTATCTGACCTCTCCTGTATATGCCCTTTTCGGCATGAAGGGACTTGATGCGGCAATGCCTGCTCCTGATTCTCCAGACAGGAACAATCGTGTGGGATATCACGTACGTACGGGAGCCCATAACATGCTCGCATATGACTGGCAGCAGTATATAGATTTTGCAAAGAAACACTTAAAATAATAACGTATGAAAAGAATCCTTTTTTCCTTGTTGGCACTTTCTCTCGTGACTAGTGCTTTTGCTCAGAATAATTGGCGTGAAATCTTTAATGGAAAGAATCTTAAAGGCTGGACCCGTCTTAACGGTACTGCAGAATATGTGGTGAAGGATGGAGTTATAATAGGAACTACCAAGATGGATACTCCGAACACATTTCTTGCGTATAAGGAGGATCTTTCCGATTTCATTCTTGAATTTGACTTCAAGGTGGATGATGCCCTCAATTCCGGCGTGCAGTTCCGTTCTGCCAGCATTCCAAGCTATAAAAACGGAAGAGTTCATGGCTATCAGTTCGAGATAGACCCGTCTCCAAGAGCCTGGTCGGCAGGAATATACGATGAGGGACGTGACGGATGGCTATATACGATTGAGGATCAGGCTTCAAAGGATGCATTCCGTAATGAGGCATGGAATCATGCACGTATAGAGGCTGTAGGTAACCGTATCCGCACATGGCTCAATGGTGTTCCGTGCGCCAATCTTGTGGACGAAAGATCTTCTCATGGCTTCATTGCTCTTCAGGTTCATGGAATCGGAAGCGAGGAGCAGGCCGGTAAGCATATATGCTGGAAGAATATCCGTCTTTGCACAGAAAACGTAGAGGAGGAAATGTGGTCTGAAGATGTCAGTGCAAAGGAAGTGACTTGTCTTAACAACAAGCTTACGGAGACTGAGATAGCGGAAGGATGGCAGCTTCTCTGGGACGGTGAGACCACTGAAGGCTGGCGTGGAGCGAAACTTCAGGGATTTCCGGAGAAAGGCTGGGTGATCGAAGACGGTATTCTCAAGGTCATGAAGTCAGACGGTGGAGAATCGACCAATGGCGGTGATATAGTCACTGTAGCAAAATACCGTAACTTTGAACTTAAGGTGGATTTCAAGCTTACTCATGGAGCGAATAGCGGTATCAAGTATTTTGTTGATACCGAGCTTAATAAGGGAGAAGGCTCGTCAATCGGCTGCGAGTTCCAGATTCTTGACGACAATAATCATCCGGATGCTAAGCTTGGTGTGAAAGGCAATAGGACGCTCGCGTCGCTTTATGACCTTATTCCTGCTCCAGCAGACAAGAAATTCAGGGGAGGCTTCTTCAATACAGCTCATATAAAAGTCAACGGCAATCATGTTGAACACTGGCTCAACAATGTGAAGGTTCTTGAATATGACCGTAACAACCAGATGTGGGAAGCCCTTGTAAACTACAGCAAATATAATGTATGGCCGGGCTTTGGAACTGCGGAGGAAGGTCATATCCTTCTCCAGGACCATGGTGATGAGGTCTGGTTCAAGAATATAAAGATCAAAGTGCTTCCTTAACTGATAACCATAAACACTAAAACAATATGAAAACAGATAGAAGAGATTTTTTGAAGCAGATGACAGTTCTTACTGCCGCTGCAGCTATGCCGGCAATCGTTACAACTGCTTCTGCAGCCTCAAAGGTTACCCCTCATAAGGTTAAGCCTGGCAAGAAGGTCAGACTTGCTTGTGTCGGCATAGGCAATAGAGGAAATGAGGTCTTCAAGCAGTTCGAGATGACCGGACTTTGCGAGTTCGTGGCTTTCTGTGACATTGATATGGGTGCGCCGCAGACTCTTGAGATACTTGAGAAATATCCTGATGTACCTAGATATCAGGACTTCAGAAAGATGTTCAAGGAGATGGAAAAGAAGATAGATGCTGCTTATGTGGCAACACCAGACCATAGCCATTTCCCGATCTGTATGCTTGCGATGTCCCTTGGAATCAATGTTTATGTTGAGAAGCCGATGGCTCATTCGTTCTACGAGTGTGAACTCCTTATGGAGGCTGAGAAGAAATACGGAGTAGTGACTCAGATGGGTAACCAGGGTCATTCGGAGGAGAATTATTTCCAGTTCAAGGCATGGAAGGAAGCAGGTGTCATAAAGAATGTCCGTGCGATTACCGCTCACATGAATAATCCTCGCCGCTGGCATGGTTGGGATAGCAAGATTCAGTCATTCTTCCCTGAACAGCCTGTACCTGATACCCTTGATTGGGATTCGTGGCTCTGTGCGGAAGCTGACCACAAATACAATAAGGACTATGTGAACGGCCAGTGGAGATGTTGGTATGATTTCGGTATGGGAGCCTTGGGAGACTGGGGGGCACACCTTATTGATACTGCTCATGAGTTCCTTGAGCTGGGCCTTCCTACTGAGATCAATATGCTTCGTGCAGAAGGACATAACCTCTTCTTTTTCCCATATTCATCTACAATCGAGTTCAAGTTCCCGGCACGTGGCGACATGCCTCCTGTAGATGTTACATGGTATGATGGTCTTGACAATATTCCTCCTGTTCCTGAAGGATATGGCAATGTGGAGCTTGATCCTAATATTCCTTCAGTTGCCGGTGGTAAGATCCAGCCTGCAAAGCTGAATCCGGGTAAGATTATCTATTCGGATGAACTGACTTTCAAGGGCGGTTCACATGGATCTCCTCTTACGATTATTCCTGAGAGCAAGGCAAAAGAGTGGGAATCACGTCTGCCTTTCGTACCGGATGAATCGAATTTCTCAAATCATTTCTCAAACTTCCTGCTTGCTTGTCAGGGAGTCGAGAAGCCTCGTTCTCCGTTCAGCATAGCCGGCCCTCTCAGTCAGGTGTTCTGCCTTGGTGTTATCGCCCAGATGCTCAATGCACGTCTTAAGTTCGATCCTGAAACCAAGCAGTTCATCAACAATCCGGTTGCGAACCTTCTCCTCAGAAGAGGTATCCCACGTAAGGGATGGGAAGAGTTCTATCAGCTTTAAGATGTTATGGCTAAAATAGTTACATTAGGGGAAATAATGCTCAGGCTTTCAACGCCCGGGCATTCCCGTTTTGTGCAGACTGACTCTTTCGATGTCGTATATGGAGGTGGCGAAGCCAATGTTGCTGTCAGTTGTGCAAATTATGGCCATGATGCATATTTTGTTACAAAACTTCCTGCACATGAGATAGGACAATCTGCAGTCAATGCTTTGCGTAGATATGGAGTCAATACGGAATATATAGCCCGTGGAGGCGAGCGTGTAGGCATATACTATCTTGAGTCAGGTTCAGCGATGCGTCCGAGCAAGGTCATTTATGACAGGGCCCATTCCGCAATATCAGAGGCTTTGCCTGAGGATTTTGATTTTGATGAAATAATGGACGGCGCAGACTGGTTCCATTGGTCCGGAATCACTCCTGCCATATCAGACAAGGCTGCGGAACTGACAAGACTTGCATGCGAGGCTGCAAAGCGTCATGGAGTGACGGTGTCTGTTGACTTGAATTTCCGTAAGAAATTGTGGACGAAGGAGAAAGCTCAGTCAGTAATGAGACCTCTGATGAAGTATGTAGATGTCTGCATTGGCAATGAAGAGGATGCGGAACTCTGTCTAGGCTTCAAACCCGATGCTGATATAGAGGGCGGAAGGACAGATGCGGAAGGATACAAGTCCATATTCAAAGCTATGGCTTTGGAGTTTGGTTTCAGATATGTCGTATCTACCTTGCGAGAATCATTTTCAGCTTCCCATAACGGTTGGAAGGCGATGATTTATGACGGAAAGGATTTCTATGAATCGAAGAGGTATGATATACTTCCGATAGTTGACCGTGTTGGCGGTGGAGATGCTTTTTCCGGAGGCCTCATACATGGACTTCTGACCAGAACTACTCAAGGTGAGGCACTGGAGTTTGCTGTTGCGGCTTCGGCATTGAAGCATACCGTAAACGGCGACTTCAACATGGTTTCAGCCTCGGAAGTTGAGGCTCTGGCAGGAGGAGATTCAAGCGGAAGAGTTCAAAGATAATGTCTATGGCTAGATTTGATAAATTGAATGTACTTGGGAAGATCGGTACTACAGGAATGGTCCCTGTCTTCTATCACAAGGAAGTCGAAATTGCAAAACAGGTCCTTAAGGCTTGTTATGAAGGCGGAGTCCGTGCCTTTGAGTTCACCAATCGAGGGGACTTTGCTCATGAAGTGTTCGCAGAGTTGGTGAAATATGCAGCTGTGGAATGCCCGGAAATGGCTGTAGGTGCAGGTTCCATAGTAGATGCTCCGACTGCAGCCTTGTATGTCCAGATGGGTGCATGCTTTATAGTTGGCCCTATGTTCAATCCGGAGATTGCAAAGTTATGCAACAGACGTATGATCCCTTATTCTCCCGGATGTGGAACGATTACAGAGGTCGGAAATGCACAGGAGGCCGGTTGTGACCTCTGCAAGGTGTTCCCTGGTGATGTGATGGGCCCTGCTTTCGTAAAGTCGCTCATGGCTCCTATGCCTTGGTCCAGAATCATGGTGACAGGTGGCGTGGAACCTGCAGAGGACAATATCACAGCATGGTTCAAGGCCGGAGTGTTCTGCGTGGGAATGGGCTCGAAGCTTTTCCCTTCGGACAGAATAAAGGCCGGCGACTGGGCATACATCACAGATAAATGTAGAGAAACATTGACTGTCATTCAAAATTCAAGGATATGAAAAAACAGATGACCAATTGGAGATGGTGGATCTGTGTTCTGCTGTTCTTCGCTACGACAATCAATTACATGGACAAGCAGGTCCTTTCATTGACATGGAAGGATTATATTGCTCCGGTTCTTCATTGGACTGATTCTGATTATGGTACCATCGCAGGCTTCTTCTCCCTGTTCTATGCCTTCGGCTGTCTGTTTACAGGACGTTTTGTTGACTGGATGGGAACAAAGAAAGGTTTTCTATGGGCTATCGGTGTATGGTCTGTCGGAGCCTGTATGCATGCAGGATGCGGCTGGGTTACAATGAAGATAGAGGGCATAGGGAACATGGAGGCGCTCAAAGCTTTGGAAACAGGTTCTGCTGCCGCAGTTGCTGTCTCTACTGTAAGCGTATGGCTTTTCCTTGTCTGTCGTGCCATTCTTGCGGTAGGTGAAGGAGGCAACTTCCCTGCATCAATCAAGGCCACTGCCGAATACTTTCCAAAGAAAGATAGGGCGTTGGCAACGACTATATTCAATGCTGGAGGTTCGATCGGAGCGTTGGCTGCGCCGTTGACGGTGCCGGTCCTTGCAGATCTTTTCGGATGGGAAATGGCCTTTGTCATCATCGGTGTGCTTGGTTTCATATGGATGTTCTTCTGGGTCTTCATGTATGATAAGCCGGAAACGTCCAAGCATGTGAATGAAGAGGAACTTGAATATATTCATCAGGATGATTCCGAACCGGTTTCGGATCTCAAGGCTGAAGCTCCCGGGAAAGCAATACCTTTCTTCAGATGTTTCCGATATAGGCAGACCTGGTCATTCCTTACAGGAAAATTCCTTACTGACGGAGTATGGTGGTTCTATCTGTTCTGGGCTCCGGCATATTTCTCCGAGTGCGGATATACAATGCAGACAACGATAGGAAAGATGCTTGTCTTCGTGCTTTATACTATAGTGACTGTCGTCTCTTTCGGAGGAGGTTATCTCCCTAAGTATTTTGTGGAGAAGAAGGGCATGGAACCATATGCAGGCCGAATGCGCGCGATGCTCATTTTCGCCTTCTTCCCTCTGCTGGCCCTATTAGCCCAGCCATTGCAGAATATTTCTGTATGGTTCCCTGCTGTTATCATAGGACTTGCCGCTGCAGGACATCAGTCATGGTCGGCCAACATCTTTTCGACAGTCGGCGACATGTTTCCGAAATCGACTATAGCCACGATCACCGGCATCGGAAATATGGCCGGAGGTATAGCAGCCTTCTTCATCAACAAAGGTGCAGGAATGCTTTTCGACTATGCTGCAGCTCAGGGTGAGGCTTTCGCCTTTGCCGGCTTTACCGGAAAGCCTGCCGGCTATATGATCATCTTCTGTTTCTGTGCGGTTGCATACATACTTGCATGGACAATCATGAAGACACTTGTTCCTAAGCATGAACCTATCATCTACAAGCCATGAGCAGAATAAGACCATTCATGGATGAGGATTTCCTCCTCACTAATGATACTGCGAAGCATCTGTATCATAACCATGCGAAGAAGATGCCGATCATCGACTATCATTGCCATCTGTCTCCCAAGATGATTGCTGACGACCATCGTTTCAGTACCATAACTGAACTATGGCTTGGCGGAGACCACTATAAATGGAGAGCGCTTCGTGCCAACGGTGTGGATGAGCGGTATATAACGGGAGATGCAGACGATTGGGAGAAGTTTCTGAAATGGGCGGAAACTGTTCCCTATACATTCCGTAATCCTCTCTATCATTGGACACATCTCGAGCTCAGGACCGCTTTCGGCATAACTGAGACCCTTAATCCTGAGTCTGCCCGTCGTATCTATGATGCCTGCAATACGAAGCTTGCACAGGACGGTATGACGGCGAGGGGATTGATGAGACGCTATAATGTCAAGGTTGTCTGCACTACAGATGATCCTGTTGACTCTCTCGAGCATCATCGCAGGATCAGGGAAAGCGGTTTCGAGATAAAGGTCCTTCCTACATGGAGGCCAGACAAGGCTATGGCTGTCGGAGATCCGGTTTCATACAAGACTTATCTGGAAATGCTTTCCGAGGTGTCCGGAGTGCGGGTATGCTCATATGATTCTCTGATGGAAGCTCTGCAGGTCAGACATGATTTCTTTGCTTCGGAAGGCTGTAAGGTCGCTGATCATGGAGTGAGCGAATTCCCTTGGGCGGAATGCAGTAAGGAAGATGCTCGTAATCTTTTTAACGAAGTCTTCTGCGGAAAATATCTGCAGGATAAGGATGTCAAGAAGCTTCAGACTTCCATCCTGCTTGATCTTGCCCGAATGAACCATGAAAAGGATTGGGTGCAGCAGTTCCATTTCGGCCCGATGAGAAATGTAAACAGCAGGATGTATGCCAGACTTGGCCCTGATGCAGGCTTCGATACAATCGGCTCTTGGAGTTCAGGGGAAGCCCTGGCCCGTTTCCTCAATGCCTTGGATGAGGATGACCGTCTAGCAAAGACCATTCTGTATAATATAAATCCCGCGGAAAATGATTTAATAGCTGCCATGACCGGAAACTTCCAGGATGGAAGGATTCCAGGAAAGATTCAGTTCGGTTCCGGCTGGTGGTTCAATGACCAGATAGACGGAATGGTCCGTCAGATGAATGCGATTTCGCTTCAGGGACTTCTTAGCCGTTTTATCGGAATGTTGACTGATTCGCGCTCGTTCGTATCCTACCCGCGTCATGAATATTTCCGCAGAATCCTCTGTGATCTTATAGGAAAGGATGTAGAGGCCGGACTTATACCGGAGTGCGAGATGAAACGTGTCGAGGATATGATTGAAGATATATGTTATTATAACGCTGAACGTTACATGCAATTATAGATATTATGAATCTGTTTGATATAAAGGATAAGGTTGTAGTCATAACCGGTGGTACAGGGGTTTTAGGCCGTGCCATAGCTGCGCATCTTGCAGAGGAAGGTGCAAAGGTTGTGATTCTCGGACGTAAGGAAGATATAGGAACCGCTCTGGTTGAGACAATCAGGTCCAAGGGTGGGGAAGCCATGTTCCTTGCTACTGACGTGATGGACCGTGAAAGACTGGAGCAGAATCTTGTCGAGATCCTTACGGCTTACGGTCGTGTAGATGCTCTTCTCAATGCGGCAGGAGGCAATATGCCAGGGGCGACGATAGGTCCTGACGGGACATTCTTTGATTTGAAGACTGAAGATTTCCAGAAGGTTCTTGATCTGAATCTTGTAGGTACGCTGCTCCCGACTCAGGTCTTTCTAAAGCCTATGGTGGAACAGGGTAAGGGTGCCATCGTGAATTTCTCGAGCATGGCAGCTTTCCGTCCTCTTACCCGTGTATGCGGATATGCTGCGGCTAAGGCCGGAATCAGCAATTTTACTGCATATATGGCCACAGAAGTCGCAAGGAAGTTCGGTGAGGGAATCAGGGTAAATGCCATAGCTCCGGGTTTCTTCCTTACCGAGCAGAACCGCAGTCTCCTGACAAATCCTGACGGAAGTTATACTGCACGTGGAAACGATGTCATACGCCAGACTCCTTTCGGCAGAATGGGACGTGCGGAAGAACTATGCGGAACAATACAGTATCTTATAAGCGAAGCCTCAAGCTTTGTGACAGGTACCGTAGCTATAGTTGATGGTGGTTTCAATGCTTATGCGATGTAGCCTATGATACTTTGTGAGCAGACGTGGCGCTGGTATGGTCCTTCCGATCCTGTAAGTCTGCAGGATATCAGGCAGGCAGGGGCCACAGGAATTGTAAATGCCCTTCATCATATACCTAATGGCGCTGTATGGACAGTTGAGGAAATCCTCATGCGAAAGGAACTTATAGAGGCTGCCGGTCTGAAATGGTCGGTTGTTGAAAGTGTTCCCGTTCATGAACATATCAAGACGCAGACGGGTGATTATCAGAAATATATAGATAATTACAAGGAGTCGTTGAGGAATCTCGGCAGATGTGGAGTCAATATTGTGACCTATAATTTCATGCCTGTCCTTGACTGGACCCGTACGGATCTTGCATATGAGATGCCGGACGGCAGTCGTGCCCTTCGTTTCGAGCGTGCGGCCTTCATCGCTTTCGATCTCTTTCTGTTGAAGAGGCCGGGAGCGGAGGCTGAATATTCTCTGGAAGATATAGAGAAGGCAAGGAAGAGATTCGAACATATGACAGATGAAGACAGGAATATTCTTGTAAGGAATATGATCGCCGGACTTCCTGGCTCTGAAGAAAGCTTTACATTGGAACAGTTCCAGGAACAGCTTGACAGATATAAAGATATTAATCCTGAACGTCTGCGCGAGAATCTGATATACTTCTTGAGTGAAATCTGTCCTGTTGCAGATGAGGCTGGAGTGAAGCTTGTGATTCATCCGGACGATCCTCCTATGCCTATTCTAGGTCTGCCGAGAATCATGAGTACGGCTGAGGATTTTCAGGCTATAATAGATGCCGTGCCGAATGAAAGCAACGGTCTTTGCCTGTGTACGGGATCATTTGGCGTAAGTTCTGTCAACGATTGTGCATATATGATGACGCGTTTTGCAGACCGTATAAATTTTGTGCACCTGCGCAGTACTCAACGAGATGCTGAAGGTAATTTTCATGAAGCAAATCATCTCGAAGGAGATATCGATATGTATGGTGTAATGAAGGCTTTCCTTGAGATCCAGAATAGAAGGGGAGTCTCAATCCCTATGCGACCCGACCATGGTCATCAGATGATCGATGATCTTAAGAAGAAGACGAATCCGGGCTACAGCTGCATAGGCCGGCTCCGCGGTCTTGCGGAACTTCGTGGCCTTGAAATGGGAATAGCAAGGTCAATCTCTGGTAAATAGACAGCAGCTATGAAAAAGACAATCTTATTATTTGCAGTTCTGACATTTTTCTTTTCTGCAACTGCGGAAGCAGCTCCGAAAAAGCAGTCCCGAAAGGAGACTAAGGCTTTGGAGCAGATGGTTGACAGAAGTCTGGAGCTTTCCCGTAAGCAGGCTATCTTTCTTGCAGAGACCATGCTGCCTATGGAAAACAAGCTTCCAAGGACTTATCAGGATGATAAGTTGCGTGTTACTGATTATAAGGCATGGACTTCAGGTTTCTTTCCCGGAGTTCTCTGGCTGCTTTATGACGTTTATCGCGATGAGCAGCTTCTGGATTATGCCAGGCATTTTACAGATATAGTAGAGCCTGCAAAGAACGTAAGAAGCCATCATGATGTAGGCTTCATGATTTATAACAGTGCAGGACAGGCATACAGACTCACAGGAGAGCCTCATTATCTTGATATAATCAAGACTGCTTCTGAAAGCTTGATCAGCAGATATAATCCTTCTATAGGAGCAATCAGGTCGTGGGATTGGAACAGTAACTGGAAATATCCGGTCATCATTGATAATATGATGAATCTTGAGATGCTATGCTTTACGTCATATAAAACAGGAGATCCTATATTTCTGGAAATCGCCGGAAAGCATGCAGATACAACCATGAAGAATCATTTCAGGGATGATTACAGTACATGGCACGTAGTTTCATATGATCCGGAAACGGGTGCTCCTCATGCCAAGAATACTCATCAGGGTTTTTCTGATGACAGTGCCTGGGCGCGTGGTCAGGCATGGGGACTTTACGGCTATGTGATGATGTATCGCGAAACAAAGGATCTTTCATATCTTAATCAGGCCAGAGACATCGCATCTTTCCTGATAGATCATCCGAATATGCCGGAAGATATGGTTCCTTATTGGGATTTCAATGCTCCGGATATTCCTGATGATGTAAGGGATGCATCTGCTGCAGCAATCATGGCCTCGGCTCTTCTTGAACTGAGTGAACTTGATAAGTCGCGTGATTCCAAGATATGGTACAGGACTGCAGTGAAGCAGCTTGTTTCTCTTTCTTCGGAGCAATATCAGGCGTCTTATGGTACGAACGGAGGTTTCATCCTGAAGCATTGCACTGGATTCAAGCCAGCCGGCTCAGAAGTGGATGTTCCTCTGAGTTATGCCGATTATTATTATATTGAAGCTTTGATCCGCCTTAAAAAATTATTATAGCCCGTAGAAAGCAGTTCCGTTATTGCTGGGCTATGAATCTGTATACAATCTCACCGGTCTGATTCGGTGGGGCGGTCTGTGATGCGGAGAAGCGTGACAGACGAGCTGCGCGTACTGCGAAATTGCGCAGACACTGGTCACTTGACGAAATAGAGTCCATGACCTTGGCTCCAACCACCTGACCAGCATTGTTTACAGTGATGATGACTGTGACGTCACCGGCGCCGTAGCATCTGTATGCCGGAATCTTGAGATGGCTGGCCTTACGGCCGTCAAGTGTATATGAAACAACTGAAGGGCCGCTGTATTCTTTCTTGTTGCTGTCGTCGGATTTGTTCTGATGCTGCAT
>JAEIGA010012735.1_pt1 | contig 12778 bp, 10 predicted proteins | sample 9270691 | NCBI WGS metagenome assembly JAEIGA01 (sample SAMN17057246, study PRJNA624740) | gut metagenome | biome: biome; isolation source: fecal sample | host: Bos grunniens | place: China: Xizang | collected 2019 | reverse complement strand
CGTGTGAATATCCCCCCCTTGATGGGAGCCATAACCTGGGTACCCCTCAAGAGTTCCATAAAAATCTGAAAAAATCTCCACTACCTCCCCATCTTTGGCAGTAAGTTTCTGTTGCAAGAATACTGGTAGATCCACCTTCCCTACAAAACATATCCCTTGTGAATCCTTTTTATCTGCACTGGGCAGGCCTGCCTCAGCTGCCAGTCTGCGAACCTCTGGCTTGACTATATCACCAATAGGAAAAAGAGCTTTGGAGAGTTGCTGCTGGGTAAGCTGGCACAGAAAATAAGTCTGGTCTTTGTTATTATCACTGCCTGCAATGATTCTATAGGCAATATCCCCATTCCCATCTCTGCCACTTACCATATCTACAGGGACACCTCCATCCATTACAGGCACCTCTTCCAGTGTTGATTTTTTTACCATAGCCTTACGGCAATAGTGGCCGGTAGCCACATAATCAGCACCCAATTCCTCTGCACATTTGAGAAATGCGTCAAATTTTATCTCACTGTTGCACAATACATCGGGATTTGGAGTCCTCCCCTTCTCATATTCTGCAAACATATAGTCCACCACCCTCTGTCTGTAAATTCCGGACAAATCGACAAAATGGAATGGTATATCAAGTTTTTTTGCCACCATTTTAGCGACACTTAAATCCTCCTCCCACTCGCAGTCTCCGTGCAATGTTCCTGTAGTATCGTGCCAATTCTGCATAAAAAGGGCAAACACATCATATCCAGCCCTTTTCAGAAGTAATGCTGCCACAGAAGAATCAACTCCACCTGAAAGACCAACTGCAATTCTAATTTTACTTTTCATCATTCTTGTTTATTAAATAAAAATGCATACCTTTGCATTCGGGTAAGTCATACACGACCAGCTCCCTTTAAACTCCCCCAGGACCGGAAGGTAGCAAGGGTACAAAGGTTGTAGCGGTGCGATGTATCAAGCTTACCCTTTTTTTATTTCTTATTCTTTACCCACTCCTTATACGCCTTATTATACGCAGCAGAATGCTTCATATGCTGTGAGTATGTCTTTGCAAAGTTGTGAGTACCATCAAATTCAGGCTTTGCACAGAAATAAAGGTAATCTGTCTTCTCATAATTCAAGACTGCATCCAACACTGCTGGTGGAGCTATGGTTATAGGCCCAGGAGGCAATCCCAAATTTCTGTACGTATTGTATGGCGAGTCCGCCTTCAGATGCCTGTTCAATATCCTTGTCATACCCGGCTCTGAATCTACAAATATGTATTTCACTGTTGGACAGGCTTGAAGAGGCATTCTCTTCTTTAGCCTATTCATATAGACACCTGCTATTTTGGGCCACTCACCAGGGGCATTTGTCTCCTCAGCGACTATCGACGCCAATGTAGAGACTTGTGATGGAGAAAACTTCATTGCCCTGGCTTTTGCCAACCTCTCTTCATTCCAGAACCTGTCATACTCCTTCTTGAACCTTAACACTACACTTTTAGGAGAAGTCGTCCAATAGAATTCATATGTATTCGGGATAAACATCCCAATAAACGTCTCTGGGGTAAAACCAAGACTATCAATAAGATTTCTGTCATTCAGCACCTGTGCAAAAGATGACGAATCTGCTTCAAACCAGCATGATAGTGCATACGCAAGCTTATCCATTTTCCTTACATACCCTCTAAAGGTCATCTTCACAGGTGTCTGCCACCCATTGGCAAACATCCTTATCATCTCCTGATTGGACATACCCTCTTTAAGCTGGTATCTTCCCGCCTCAAGATATTTTTCCAACTCCCTGCTCTTTGCTGCCGATTCAAATGTTTTCCACTTTTTGATTGCACCAGAAGCCTTTAGAGAATCCATAAACTCACCATAGCTGTAGTGCTTGTAGACCTTCACCACCTTATCCTCTGAAACATTTGACCTTTTATACTTGTTCCAATAGCCAAGACAGTAGCCAAAAGCGAATCCGGCACAGAAAAGTGTCAGAATAATAACTGTCGGCATTACGAACCTGCGAAACGATGTACTTTTCTCCATATCATTACTTTTTTACGGATCTCAGGTGAATCACCTCATCGGGATAGATTGCACCTGCACTATTTCTGCTATTATACTTTAACAAGGATTTCATCCTGATACCATATCTTTGGGACAGATCATAGAAATTGTCCCCCTGCTCCGCAATATGGTACTGCTGATACCTTTGAGCTCTCTTCTTTTTCTTTTCCAGATATACGACTGTCCCTCCAGCAAGTTTATCCCCGCTTTTCAGGTCGTTGAAGCCCAGCAGCTCTCTCGTGAAAAGATTATATTCAGCTGCAATTTGCTCATATGTATCCCCCTCATTTGCAATAATATACGTTACACCATTGCGTACATATAGTGTTCTGTTGCGGGAATACTTGTACCAAATGGAACTTTTGGCCGGCTTCAGTTCCTTCACCGCCTCCAGGGCAGAAGGATTAGGTGGCAATACTAATTTTTTTTCACCCTTCACCGGAGTATCGAAGCGATATAGCTGATAATCCTCTATAATTTTTATAAGTCTCTGTGCATACTGTGAATCCGTGGCATAGCCAGCTCTCTTCAAACCGTGCGCCCACCCTTTATAGTCTGTAATATCAAGATCAAAGAGGGAAGCATATCTATCCCTATATCTCAGGAAATCAGAGTGATCATTAAATGAGTCCTCCACCCTGTCATATTTTCTGAAACACGACTTTCCGGGATCATCATCCTTCTTGTAATAGGAGTCACCTTTCCAGTCAGTATGACATTTTATACCGAAATGGTTATTGGCTTTGACTGCCAGATCTGATCGTCCGTCACCCGACTCAAGACACCCTTGAGCCAGTGTTATACTGGCAGGAATACCGTGGGTCCTCATCTTTTCGATAGCCACATCCTTATATTTCTCTATATACTCCTCTCGGGGTGACCTCTGCTGCCCTGTCGCCACAATGAAGTGGAAAATCAGAACCAAAAGTGCAGATACTAATCTTTTCATTCTATCCATATACTATTGCAAATATAGCCAAAAGTAAAATTTTATTGAATAATTATTATATTTGTCAACACTAATAAGATAGAATTATGGAGAAAAAAAGCATATCTATAGAATATAAAGAATACAATAATATAGAGGATCTTCCACTGATGGAACAAAGCCTCCTAAAAAAGGCAATTTCTGCTACAAAAGGGGCATATGCACCATATTCCAGGTTCAGAGTAGGTGCAGCAGTTCTCCTTTCCAACGGAGAAACAGTTATTGGTGCCAATCAGGAAAATGCTGCATATCCTTCAGGTCTGTGCGCAGAGAGGACTGCCCTCTTTTCAGCCCACACCCTCTATCCGGAGGCCACTGTCCGCGCCATTGCACTTACCGCTGTTGATCAGGAAGGGAATATGCTACCAACCATAACATACCCTTGCGGAGCCTGCAGGCAGGTTATGGCAGAGTACGAAATGCTGGCCAAGTCCCCGATGAATATCATCATAGGATCATCCAGCGCCATACAGACATTTGAAGGGGTAAGTTCCATAATGCCCTTCATATTCGACAATCTCATATAACAAACAAGACTATCTCGCGATAGTCTTGTTTGCCATATTTACCCTCACTTTATATGTCGTACGCCCCTTATAGTAATAAAGGACCAGTGAGTTTGTATTCTCAAAATAGATAGTATTGATGAAAGGATCTCTTTTTGTATCCTTACATACAGGTTCCGCCCATACCAGCATATACTGGTCCTCTTTCTTCTGGTATGCTGCCACTACAGTATAGCCCCTTATATCAAAGAATGCTACCTTGTATCCTCCACTGCTCTCATATTCACCTTGCTTTCCAAACATCTCCACTATAGAGCTCTCCTTGGGCAATATTCCAAACTTCAACCTTTTGGTATTGGTAGGGTTATTTTTGTTCCACCACCCTATCGCCTGATCTGTCATAACATCCCCAACAGCAATAGGGAGGAGAAAATCTGTCTCCCTCAGTACATTAAGAAGGTAAAGGGCCTCAGGCAATGCATATTGACCTGCTGAAACATCATCCACATAATCCCCCTCCAGCATATAGCCCTTCTCATTCTCTATCACTTTTCCACTGAACATTGAGACATGAATGACACCATTCCTCCTGTCAAGCATATTTACCACATATTCACACTCTTTACCTATTGGATTATCCATACCTTTCCTATCGTAATTGACAAAGGTGTAACGATAATATCTGTTCCCCAGATATTCAAAATCTTCGAAATCAGAAAGGAGTTTGTATGATGACAATGAAGCATTCTGGTTATACCTCTGTCCCAAAGCCATTTCAAAGACCTTTTGTTCGAGTCCTTGGACATAAGAGCTATTGGGATATGTGCCCATAAATTCCAGACAAGAGAGTATATCCTCTTGATTTACAGTAGAAAAGTGGATAGAGTCTATCATATGCTCCACTGTAGGGACATATACAGATTGGGGGAACTTCCCAATAAAGAGATTCAGGCTCTCCACTGTCCCACTTTTCAGGGCCTTATTGTACGCTTTTGTCTCTTTTTTTGACTGCCCACACACAGGTTGTGCAGAGACTAAAAGCACAGCAAGTATGGTCAGTATAAATTTTTCCAATTTATTCATATTAATGAGATTTACTTTGATAATCTTTCCAATGGCACTTCAAATTTCTCACCCTTTGAAGCGAGATATACATTTTCAAAAATAGCCTGTGCCTCCTCTTTGAGATGGTCTACAGAACTGTATCTCGACGAATAATGTCCAATGACCAACCCCTTTACACCAGCATCTTTGGCCAACAAAGCTGCATCAGTGGCTGTAGAATGGAATGTAGTTTTTGCTGTGGCTTCAAGATCATTGGCAAATGTGGCTTCGTGATACAACAGGTCTACACCTGCAACAACATTCACCAACTCTTTGAAAGGTGCAGTATCACTGCAATATGCAAATGACCTTGGTTTGAATGGTTTGTATGTAAACTCCTCAGCACGAAGCATACCTTCATCCCCCCTATCCACATCCTGCCCACTTTTAAGCAGCGCTATCTCCTTAAGTGTCAGATGATACTCTTCTATCTTACTTTTCACCACATTAAGGGGTGGCATCTTCTCTCTGAAAAGGAAACCGTATGTCGGAACCCTATGATTGAGGGGGAACGAATACCCCTCGATATTCCTTGACTCAAATATCTTGTTCAACTCACCTCTGACAGACCCTTCTAGGACATTATGCACTATCTCATACTTAATGGCATCCCCTTCAAAATGGTGAAGAAACATATCCAATATACCTTTGAATGCTGCTGGAGCATGTATCGTCAGTTTGGAAGTCCTCCCCTTCATCCCCATTGACGAAAGGAGGCCGAAAATCCCGAAGCAGTGGTCCCCGTGAAGATGGCTTAAAAAAATATTGTCAATCTTAAGGATTGAAAAGCCATACTTGAACAATAACATCTGAGTCCCTTCACCACAATCAATAAGGAACAAACGCCCACGTATGTTCAATACGTGAGCGCTTGGATATCTACCTTTTGTAGGTAAGGCCGAAGCCGTTCCTAAAGTAGTGAAGTTAAAGTCCATCCTTATTTTCTAGAAGCCTCTTCCATTTTGCTCTTAAGATCAGCTAGTTCAGAGATATCACCAAGGGTAGTTTTCTCCAAGTTAGCTTTTAGTTTCTTAACAGCTTTCTGTGTGCTGTCAGCCTCAGAATTTTTCTCTTTTACCTCTTCTTTCTTAGGCTCTTCCCAAGTTTTGGTGTGAGAAAGGACAATTTTCTTGTTAGATTTGTTGAACTCTACCACTTTGAAGTTCAATTTCTCATCTACCTGAGCATTTGAACCATCCTGTTTTGCAAGGTTCTTAAGGGTTACGAAACCTTCGATACCATAAGGAAGTGCTACAGAAGCGCCTTTGTCAACGAAGTTAACGATAGTACCCTCGTGAACTGAACCTAGAGTGAATACTGTCTCAAATACATCCCAAGGATTCTCCTCAAGTTGTTTGTGACCTAGGCTTAGACGACGGTTCTCCTGATCTACCTCAAGAACAAGAACCTCTAGAGTGTCACCGATTGAAGTGAACTCTGATGGATGTTTGATTTTCTTTGTCCAAGAAAGATCGCTGATGTGTACAAGACCATCAACACCCTCTTCAAGTTCTACAAATACACCGAAGTTGGTGAAGTTGCGAACAGTTGCTGTATGTTTAGAGTTTACAGGATATTTCTCAAGAATGTTTGCCCATGGATCCTCTTTAAGTTGTTTGATACCAAGAGACATTTTTCTCTCTTCTCTGTCAAGAGTAAGAACTACAGCCTCAACCTCGTCACCAACTTTCAAGAAGTCTTGTGCGCTGCGTAGGTGAAGTGACCATGACATCTCTGATACGTGGATAAGACCCTCAACACCTGGCTGAATCTCGATGAATGCACCGTAATCAGCAAGTACTACTACTTTACCTTTAACTACGTCACCAGTTTTCAAGTTTGCATCAAGTGCCTCCCAAGGGTGAGCGTTAAGCTGTTTTAGACCAAGAGCGATACGTTTCTTTGTATCATCGAAGTCAAGGATAACCACATTGATCTTCTGGTCAAGGGCAACAACCTCCTCAGGGTGGTTGATTCTACCCCATGATAGGTCAGTGATGTGGATAAGACCGTCAACACCACCAAGGTCAACGAATACACCGTAAGAAGTGATGTTCTTAACTGTACACTCAAGTACCTGACCTTTCTCAAGTTTACCGATGATATCAGCTTTTTGAGCCTCGATCTCAGCCTCGATAAGAGCTTTGTGAGAAACTACAACATTACGGAACTCATGGTTGATCTTAACGATCTTGAAGTCCATAGTTTTGTTAACATATACATCGTAGTCTCTGATAGGTTTAACATCGATCTGAGAACCTGGCAAGAATGCCTCGATACCGAATACGTCAACGATCATACCACCTTTAGTGCGGCATTTAACATAACCCTTAACGATTTCATCTTTCTCAAATGCTTCGTTAACCATGTCCCAAGAACGAAGTGAATGAGCTTTTCTGTGTGAAAGGATAAGCTGACCTTTCTTGTCCTCAGTTGTCTCAACATATACCTCTACTTTATCACCAACTTTGATGTCAGGATTGTAGCGGAATTCACCGATGTTGATAACACCTTCAGATTTATATCCAATGTTTACAAGGACCTCTCTTTTGTTTACAGCCATTACAACACCTTCTACAACTTCGTTTTCAACGACTTTAGAAAGGGTTTGGTTGTAGCTCTCTTCAATTTGAGATTTGTCCAAGTCATAGATTGCATCTTTTTCGAAACTATCCCAGTCAAATTGATCTACTGGAACAGAAGCATTGCTTTTGCGGGTTTTAACCTCCACTGCTGGAGTAGATTCCACTGCCTGAGCAGTTTCCTCAACCTGGTTTTGAATGTTTTCAGTTGTCATAATTAGTAATTAGTTAATCAACAAGTTGTTAGACATTATTTATAATTTCCTTTCGGAAAGCGCGCAAAAATAGAAACTATTTGACTGATTTCCAAAAATATTCCTCTATTTCACCCTTTTGGGGGCAATAAACTTATTGTAGAGGATAAGAGCCACCATACTGAAGACTCCAAGACATGCAAATATCAGGTAGAATGCCGACGGATTTGCCATCTCCTCCACATATTTCACATATAGAGCAGCACCTACAAAACCACCTATACTGCTCCCTATCACACCATAAAGAAAAGAGTAACCCATATAGAGGGCCTTCTTGTCTGGAGGGGCAATCATTCCTATATAGGAATTGTATTTGGGGTGGGCTGTCATCTCTCCAAGAGTAAAGGTCATTATTCCTATAAGGAAAAGCCACGGTGAATCTGAGAATGAGAGGATTGCCATACCCAAAGTACCAAAACCTATTCCCACTATCATTGTAGGCAAAGCAGGAGCTTTCTGCACTATTTTAGATACAAATAGCTGCAACAGGATAATAACACCGGCATTGACCACAGTAACATGTTCCACATCGAAAAACCACGAAGGATTATCCACAAATAGCGACAGGAAGCTGTTTACAGCATTGTTTACCGGAGTCATATCCATATGTTCATCCACATACCACAGCACTGTCCCATACATCTGAAAATATAGGATCCAGAAGACAGAATACAACAACACCATCAAAAGGAACTTCCAATCCTTGATTACAAGGAGCATCTCTGCAAACACCTGTCCTATTGATTTTCCCTCTCTTTTCTCCAATTGCTCTCCACCATCAGTTTTGGGTTCTCTGTATAAGAAAGTATTGATAAGGAGGAGCACTACACCTATCCCAGCTGAAAGGAAAAATATGTAACTATATGAATAGGACTTAAGTATAGGAATCAGTATCAATGGAAACAGGAAGGCTCCCAGGTTTATGGACCAGTAGAATATTCCAAAACCGAGCCCCGAATTTGACTCATCAGTACTCTTGGCTATAGTTCCAGAAATCACAGGCTTGAAAAATCCCGCACCTACTGCCATAATGAGCAGAGATGCAAATACGACAAAATATCTGGAAGTCATCCCATCAAACCCACTGCCGGAGAAGAGTCCGGTAAGGCCATACCCTATAACCATACAACTGAATGCGAAATAGAGTATTTTCCTGTAACCATATCTATCGGCAATAGCCCCGGCAACTATGGGCAAAAAATAGAGAAGCGGGGGTATGGTACCAAGAATACTTCCAGCCTGCTCCTTTGAGAACCCCAAGCCTCCATCAGCTCCACTCAAAACCAGAAACACAGAGAGGACAGACATCATACCATAGTATGATCCCCTCTCGAAAAACTCCATAATTACCGCTACCCAGAATGTCTTGGGGAACTTTGTGCCTTTTGTTGTCATAGCCCCAAATACCCTTTTTGAGCCTCAGTAAGTGTATCTATACAATAACCCCAGCTATTGAGTTTCCTCATGGCTACCATACTGTCAATCTCTTCAGGGATTTCAAATGCCATCTCACCAGGGGTCCCTTTTGACTGTGAGAAATGCTCCACCACATATTTGGCACTGAGTGCCTGGATAGCAAAACTCATATCCATAATCTCTGCAGGGTGTCCGTCTCCTGAAGCAAGGTTTACAAGTCTCCCCTCAGCAATTATATATACCCACTGGCCACCTTCGAGTTTGTACCCCATAATGTTTTCGCGGGCCAGACGGCTCTCCACCGCCATTTTTTTGAGTGTTGCCACATCCACTTCGCAGTCAAAGTGACCAGCATTGCAGCAAATAGCTCCATCCTTCATCATATTGAAGTGTCTGTCTACAATGACATCTGAGCACCCTGTCACAGTCACGAAAATATCACCAAGAGGGGCAGCCTGATCCATACTCATAACCTTGAAACCATCCATAACAGCTTCAATAGCCTTTACCGGATCCACCTCTGTAACAATGACAGAAGCACCAAGTCCTTTGGCTCTCATTGCCACACCTTTACCACACCAGCCATAACCGGCTACCACTACACTCTTGCCCGCTACAATAAGGTTTGTAGCTCTGTTGATACCATTCCAAACAGACTGACCTGTGCCATATCTGTTATCAAACAGATATTTGCATTTTGCATTGTTTACAAGCATCATAGGGAATTTGAGAGCCCCCTCCTTATCCATAGCCAGAAGCCTCATGATACCTGTAGTTGTCTCCTCACATCCACCTATCACACCCGGTATAAGATGAGGATATTCTGTATGCAACATATGAACAAGATCTCCGCCATCATCAATAATTACATTGGGGCCCACTTCAAGCACTTTAGACAAATGCCTGTGATACTCCTCTGGAGTACAGTCGTGCCAAGCATATACATTTAGACCATCCTTCACGAGTGCAGCTGCCACATCATCCTGTGTAGAGAGGGGATTGCTGCCTGTAACATACATCTGGGCGCCACCTGCTGCCAACACTTTGCACAAATATGCAGTCTTTGCCTCCAAATGGATTGACAGAGTCACCTTTAGACCCTGAAAAGGCTTTGTTTTGACAAATTCTTCCTCAATCCCGTTAAGAAGGGGCATATTTCCTTTAACCCACTCGATTTTTCTTTTACCACTCTCCCATAGGGAAAGGTCTCTAATTTCAGAAGCCATACACTAATAATATACTATAACATTTTTCTTTTCTTGAATACTACGACGGTCACTCCGATTGAGACAACCATAACACCTACCAGCCACCAGAAAGCTCCTCCGTTTTCCATTCCTGGAAGTTTGATGTTCATACCATAGATGGAGGCTATCAAAGTCGGAGGCATAAGCAAAAGAGAGACCAGTGTGAAGACCTTCATGATTCTGTTCTGCTCCAGGTTAATCAAACCGACTACAGTGTTAAGCAAGTAGTCCAAACGCTCAAAACTGAAATTTGTATGGTTGATCAGGGATCCGATATCTTTATTGATAACGCCAAGCTTTGTGTACACATCACGAGGGAATTTATCACTCTTAAGTATGGCTGAAATCATCCTCTGTTTATCGACGATATTCTCCCTTACCAACATGGTATTATCCTGCAACTGATTGATATCCAAAAGGAAATCCTCATTAACATCACGACCGGTGCTTGCTTTTTTACTGTATGCATCAAGCTCTTTTGCCATCAACTCAATCATATCAGCATCCAGGTCAATACGATTCTCCAATATACCTACAAAGACGTGATAACCTGTAGGATAAAGCTTGCTGTGCACCTGTATCTTTCTTTGAATATCAACAAATGTCCTAAGATGTGCCTGTCTTATTGACACAAGGATACCTTCACACAATATGAAAGATATGGCCTCCATTGAATAATCGTCTGGACCGGGAATAAGGAAGTTTGTATTTACAAAGATAGAGTTCTCTGTCTCAGAATAACGTGATGATGACTCGATCTCTTCAGCCTGAGCTCTGGACTGGAGAGTAGTTTCCAAAAACTCCTCCACCTCCCTTTTCTCTTCGCCTGAAGGTGTGTAGAGGTCAATCCATAGTACATCATCAAAACCGAGTTCCTTCAAAAGTGTGATATCCTCTGAAGGTACAATTCTTCTGTCGTGTTTATAAAAAATTTGAATCATTATTTCCGAGTTTAGAAGGTTGTTAATTGATTATCACACAAGCACTGTGCATAGGAATCAACTAACATCGGACTCGGAATTTTGAAGGGTCAAAATGTGAAAGCATGGACGAATGACCCAACGCCCATACACCCGCAAGCGTACGTATAACTACAGCAACTCGAACCATAATCGTCCATTTTATTCTAATTTTTAATGATTTCAGCCTACAAAAGTAGTACTTTTATTTAAAAAACAAGGTGTTCCAACAGAATTTTAACACCAATAGCCACTAAAATGGCACCTCCGAGAATCTCAGGCTTATTGCCCAAACGATCTCCAAGTGCCCTCCCCCCATTAAGGCCAATGTACGATGCAAGGGCTGTAAAAACAAAAATGGAGAGCATCGCTACAACTATTTTACATATCGTAAGGGAGACCATTGCCAAAGAGATACCCACTGCAAGGGCGTCGATACTGGTGGCAATAGCCAGTATACAGAGGTTCCCTGTTTTGAGAAGATCACTTCTGGAGTTTGAACGCTCTTCACAGCAGCACTCCTCTTCTCCTTTCCCCTTGATACCACCAATTAACATCCCCCCTCCTATGTACATTAGAAGGGTGAAGGCAACCCAGTGATCAATCTTCTCAATATAATTATAAAACCCTGTTCCCAGGAGCCAACCTGCTAGGGTCAGCCCCATTTGGAACAGGGCAAAAGTCAAAAATATCCTTATAGTCTGCCATACATTGGGCTTTATCTTCATACATATTCCACTTGTGAGTGAAACAGCAAAAGTATCAAAACAAAGACTGATACCTATCAGCAAAAGCTCAATATACGACATCTCCTATTGCTCTATTTCTTTCTGAACAACCACATTCCGAAGAATGTAAGCAGGCCGTTCACAATTAGGAGGGTAAAGCCAAGGTCAAATCCGAAATACTTCTTACCGAAGAAGTTTATAAGGAAGCAAAGTACAGGAGCTGCTACTGCAACATAAGGGGTAGCACAATCCCTTACTTTGTACTTGGTCAGAATTCCGAAGAAGAAAATACCCAATAGAGGGCCATAAGTATATGATGCCAATTTATACACCAAGTTAACTACAGCATCATTGCTTACAATGAAAAGTACAAGGATAATGAGGAAGAACAGGAATGTAAAACCAGCGTGAATCCATTTTCTCATAGTCTCTTTCTTCTCATCTGTAAGGTCTGTACGGGTATTGAATCCAGCAAAGTCCACACAGAATGATGTGGTTAGGGATGTCAATGCGCCACCAGCACTAGGATAAGATGCAGAGATAAGTCCGATTAGGAAAAGAACACCTACACCTACACCAAGATATCCGCTGGCGATTGTAGGGAACATATCGTCTGTCTTAACAATACCCAAAGCATCAAAACCACCCTTATCTGCTACATAGATAGAAAGGATAGCACCAAGAAGTAGGAAGAAATAGTTTGCCACCACCACAATAACAGATGTGGTGTACATATTCATCTGAGCAGACTTGATATCCTTGCAAGCGAGGCTCTTCTGGATCATGCCCTGATCAAGACCTGTCATAGCTACAGTCATAAAGATACCGGCTACAAACTGTTTCACTGCGTTGGTACCATGGCCCCAATTCCAGTCAAACATATTGCAAAATTTTGACCCTTCAATACCAGGATTATCTGTACTTGCCACAGCTGAAACCATCT
>JAEIGA010012734.1_pt1 | contig 12778 bp, 8 predicted proteins | sample 9270691 | NCBI WGS metagenome assembly JAEIGA01 (sample SAMN17057246, study PRJNA624740) | gut metagenome | biome: biome; isolation source: fecal sample | host: Bos grunniens | place: China: Xizang | collected 2019 | reverse complement strand
TTGTTCGGTGAAGATGGCTCGGACAATCTGGTGTGAGAAGGTCATCTTCGAGAGCGATATTTTGCCATTTGCTCGCCCATACACAGCCTCCGAGAAGCCGTAAGGGCCACCAATCATCAGCACTAAGCGACGCACTCCGCTATTCATTCTCTTTTGCACCCACTGTGCAAAAGCCACACTGCGCATCTCCTCGCCAGCCTCGTCGAGCAGTACCACATAGTCACCCGTAGTGATATCCTTGAGTAACATCTCGCCCTCGGCGACCTTTTGTTGCTGTTCCGATAGATTTTTTGTGTTTCTCAAGTCGGGCAGATATGTAATCGAGAACTTGGTATAGTGGTTTATGCGCTTGGTGTACATCTGTACCAGCGCATCGACCTCCTTCATATCGGTCTTTCCAACGACAATAAGTTCAATATTCATAATATTAGAGGGAATTTAAGAATAGGTCCGAATTCCACTCACCATCTGCCGAGGTGCAGATCACTGCTCGCTCCTTCTCTACGCCCTTGAGCCATTGGTATGCCTTGTACATATTGTAGCCGTTACCTGCGTTGTCGCCTCCCAAAGCGTAGGCGATGATGCACGAATGGTTACGGGTGCGATAGTACATAGCCTTCACTCGTGCGAGGTACTCGCCCAAGAGCTCGGGGTTGTTCGACGGAGTGCCACCAATCTTGCGATTTGTAGGCTCCATATTAGGGTTTATGTTTGCTCGTTCGATGACATATACGCCCAAACCGTCGCAGATATCGTAAAACCACTCGGGTTGTGGGTTGTCGGGCAGAAGGGTGTTTATGCCCTTTGCCTTCAACGCCTTAATCTCGGCGAGAGCCTCGTCGTAGGTTGTGCGTGCATTGTATCGAGCCGACTTGATATCTATAGGCTTGCCGTTGCGTAAAATCTTACCGTCGGCGTATGTCGTGCGACCTGCACCGAGGCGGAACGAGATATACTCACGAGGCTTGCTGTCGCGCTTGGTGTAGAGTGTCAAGCGGTAGAGCTTCGGATTGGTTGCGCTCCAGAGGTTGTGCGCATCGTTGCCCAAGGCGGTGCGAATGCGGAGCGTATCGAGACTTCTGCCCGGCACTGTGAAATCTCGTACTGTGTAGTCGAGGAGCTTGTTATCCGGCGAGTAGATATCGTAGCCCACGAGGAGCGTCTCCTCGAAGTTGAAGTCGTTGCGAACGATGATGTCGAGCTCAAGTCCGAGCCCCTTGCCATCCTCCTTCTGCACGATGCGAGCATCGTAGTCGAAGATGTGCTTGCGGTGCTGTGCGAAGAGGTACGAGCCACTAAACTGCTCCACGAGGTTGCTCTGTGAGTCTTTGTGCAACTCGATAGCCTCCGAGCGACGGAGCAACAGCAGAATCTCATTCTCGCCCTGTCGCAGATATGGCGAGAGGAGGAAATCGGCAGGAGTGTAGGAGTCCTCAACCGAGGCTACCAACTGCTCGTTTACCACCAAGTCGTACGCCTTGATGGTGTTCTGAATGTGGATATAGACATTGTAGTCGCTCCACGCCGTAGGCATATCTACGACCTGACCTACAACCTCGACCTTTCCGACTGCTGTGACGCTCTTTGGTGCGAAGGTTATGTGTCGCTCGGTTTGCGAGTGGTCGTGCTTGAGTGCCCCCTCGCGAAGGTCGTAGACCGAGAACTCGGTACGGTAGACCTGCTGTGCCGAGCCAATCATCAATGATGACAATGCCAATATGGTGGTAAAAAATCTCCTCATAGTATCTCTTTATAGTCTAATCAGCGAAGTAGTCCCCGACACATTGTGGTGCGGAGCGAAAAACTACTCTGCGCTCGAAATCTCAACATCAAACTTAGTGCCTGTAGGCTCGAATGCGAGTTCAGGCATAGCGTGAATCTCGCCCTTTGCGAGGGTGAGAGCCGTACTCTTCGACTTCTCCATATAGTGGCCGTTCTTGTCCACGAATGTTACGGTAAAGCCGTTTGCATACTCTCGTGCAGGCACAACCACAAATACATCTATTGCGCTCTCGGTGGTGAGAATCTGCGCCACCTTTGCGCTCACCTTCAAGTCTTTTGTAGCGGTTGAGCCCTTGTCGGTGAGGGTTGCCGAGGCGTAGTCGATATTAAAGTCGCCCGACACCTGCTCGTTGTTGTTGCCTCTGAATTCCACCAAACGGAGGTCGGTGTGAGTGTTGCCAGAGGCCTTGACACGAAGACGGATAACACCGATAAGGTGCTTCAATACGGGCGAATTCTCGCCATCAGCCACCGCAGCCATTGGCGCAGCATCTACGCCATACGAGCCTGTCGCAGCCGCCTGAACAGCAGGGAGCGTTACGGTCGAAGCATCCTTCCAAATCTCGGCAGGGTAGAGGATGTTGCAAGGGTACTCCAAGATGCCGTTTGCAAAGTTAAACGAAGCCACACCGGCGTTCTGCTCGCTGATGGTGATGGCTGTCGAGGTGTGCTCATCCGCCTTAATCTGGTCGCCCTCGCTCCAATACACCTTGCGTGTGCCCTCTACGAGTGGACCGAGGTAGGTCTTTGTCTCGGGCAGACCAATGGTCAAAGTCTCGCCATTGTCGGTGGGAGCCAGCTCTGTTGCGTTCTCCTTAGTGCAACCGACCAAGAGAACGGCAAGGATTGTTGCTACGGTGCTAAAAAAAGTCTTCATTATATTTTAGGTTTGTTTTACTCGTTCTCCCCCTTCATCACCTTGTTTTGGCGACTGATACTCTCGATGTGGATAGCATCGAGCAGGGTGCGAAGGAATGGCGTACTCAAGCCCAACGACGAACTGCGTGCAAGGGCTCTTACCATAATATCCTCCCAGCGTGACGATTGGAGAATGCGGACATCGTTCTCTCGCTTGATAAGACCAATCTTTTCCGCCACATTCATTCTCTCGGCAAGGAGTCGCAAAATCTCGAGGTCGAGCTCGTCAATCTGCTCACGCAGACCCAATAAAGCGCTCTTGTAGCTCTCCGACTCCGACTCGCCGGCACGCCACTTTATGCCGTTGAGGAGCTCGTTGAGCGCCTCGGGGGTAAGTTGCTGTTTGGCATCGCTCCACGCCTCATTCGGCGAGATATGGCTCTCCACCATAAGACCGTCGTAGTCCAAATCTACCGCCTGCTGTGCTATGTCGGCGATATAGTCACGGCAACCGCAGATGTGCGAAGGGTCGCAAAGCATCTGCAACTCGGGCATACGACGACGCATCTCGAGAGCAAGGTGCCACATTGGTGCATTGCGATATTTGCTCTCTCCGTAGCGAGAGAAACCACGATGAATAAGACCGAGGTTTTTCACTCCGCATACGGCAAGACGCTCTACGGCACCGCACCACAAGTCGACATCGACATTCACAGGGTTTTTGACGAATACAGGCTTATCAACACCTCTCAACGCCTCGGCAACCTCCTGCATCGAGAATGGGTTGGCGGTAGTTCTTGCGCCTATCCACAAGATGTCGACACCGTGCTCCAAAGCGCACTCTGTGTGCTTTGCGGTAGCCACCTCGGTTGCTATCGGCAGACCTGTCAAGGCCTTCGCCTTAGCCAACCACGGCAACGCCTCTGCGCCTACGCCCTCGAAGGTGTTGGGCTTGGTGCGAGGTTTCCACACTCCTGCTCGCAATACATCAACCTTGCCGGTTGCAGCGAGTCCTTGTGCCGTTGCAATAACCTGCTCTTCGGTCTCGGCACTGCACGGACCAGCGATGATTAAAGGTTTCTTAAGTTTCATAATCTTCGTAACTTACTTTTCAAATGACTCTCTATTAGCGTAGATAGCATTTACTTGAAAAGGTTAAATGACCGTTAGCGTAAAAGCTGTCGATATGTCGTTTTTTCTTATCCTATAATAAATATTGTAGGGCGTTTGTTGATGTCGGGTAACCCCATTTTGCGCCACTCGGCTATGGTGGCGGTGCGTATAAACTCGTTCTGCGAGGTTATGTCGCAAGCTATGGCGAGGCGAGTCTGCGCTCCGCACGAAGCGAGAATCTGCTCTGCCAATTTCACATTGCGATAGGGTGCCTCGATAAAGAGTTGCGACTGATGCTCACCTATGGCGCGACTCTCCAAACGCTTGATTGCTCGAGTGCGATCCGGCTCTTTCACAGGCAGATAGCCATTGAAGGCGAAGGACTGACCACTCAATCCCGATGCCATCACAGCCATAATAATCGAGGAAGGACCTACCAAAGGCACAATCTTGATGCCTGCTCGGTGGCACGCCTCGACAACGAGTTGTCCTGGGTCTGCCACAGCGGGCACTCCCGCCTCCGATATTACGCCTGCCGAGCGACCAGCCTTAATTTTTGCCACCATTCGCTCGATATCGCGTGGCGAGGTGGTATGCTCGCTCAACTCATCAAACTCCAACTCGTCGATGTGACCCGACAAGCCTGCCTTCGACAAGAAACGGCGTGCCGAACGCAAATTCTCGACAATGAAGTAGTCGAGCGATATTATCACATTGCGGTTGCCTTCGGGGGTTACATCGTAGGGCAATGTATCCTCCGAAATAGGGCAAGGAATAAGATATAGTGTGCCAGCCATACTACTCGTTTATATAAACTCTCTTTACTCGCTTTGCCACCGAGGTCAAAATCTCATAAGGTATTGTGCCCAGCACAGACGCCATATCCTCGGCAGTATTTCCTTTCGTTGCCGAGAAAATCTCGACGAAATCGCCCTCTTCGACACCCTCGATGCCTGTGATATCAATCATACAACTATCCATACAGATATTGCCGATAGTTTTTGCACGCTTGCCACCTACAATCATCTCCCAAGCACCATTTCCGAGGTGGCGGTTCAAACCGTCAGCATAACCGATAGGGATGGTGGCGATGCGACTATCCTTCTCTACCTTGCCGTTACGACCATAACCTATGGTGTCGCCCTTGCCGAGATTGCGAATCTGCACTATGCGTGTGCGGAGTGTCGAAACAGGCTCCAACTCTTCGCCTGCGGTTACCGAAAAACCGTAAAGACCGATACCAAGACGGCACATATCGAAGCGAGCCTCCTCGAATCGCAACATCGCCTCCGAGGCAGCTGCGTGGCGAAGTGGTCGGTATGGCAACTCAGCCATAATATCGTTGCTTATTTTGTCGAATTTAGCAATTTGCGCTCTCGAGAAGTCGTCCTGAGTCGTATCATCAGCTACACAAAGGTGGGTAAAAATCGAAGCTACGCGTATGCTCTGTCCTGCCTCCAAGATGTCGTGGCAGAGATTCTCTGTATCGTATTCGCCAAAGCCGAGGCGGTGCATTCCGCTATCGATCTTGAGATGAATAGGGTAGTTTGACTCTCCGGCACGCTTCACAGCCTGAATAAATGAGTGGAGCGACCCGAGCGAGTATATCTCCGGCTCGAGTGAGTGGGCAATCATCGTGTCGAAGCTCGCATCGTCGGCATTCAACACCACGATAGGCATTGTGATACCACTCTCTCGCAATGCTACGCCCTCGTCGGCAAATGCCACTGCGAGGTAGTCCACGCCCTGTTTCTGCAACATCTGCGCAACCTCGGTTTCGCCTGCTCCATAGCTTGAAGCCTTAACCATAGCCATAAGGCGTGTCGTAGGCGCAATCTTCGAGCGGAAGTAGTTTATGTTGCGTGTCATAGCCTGCAAATCGACCTCCAAAATGGTGGTGTGGCTATGTTGCTCCAAGCGGTGCGAGAGTCGCTCCATACGACTTGCACGATTACCCTTGATAAGTATTGCGTGGTTGGCTATATCGAGTTTTTTGATATTTGCCAACGCCTCCTCTACCGATGTGAAGAAGGTGCTGCTATCGCTAAATAGAGCTCGACTTTGCCCCAAAGCCTTGCCTATGCCGACAAAGTGATCCACACCTGCCTCGCGCACCATTCGTGCAACTTCGGTATAGACATTGTTGCCACTCTGCAAGATATCTGACAATATGAGCATACTCTTGCGCTCTCCGGCTATCGAGCGAAGGTGATCCAATGCGATAGAGAGCGATGTGAGGTCGACGCTATATGAGTCGTCGATGATAATCGAATTTTCGACTCCCTGCTTTACCTCCAAACGCATCGCCATAGGCTGTATCTCGTTTTTCGAGCCATCCGAGTTGTTGCTCTCGACGAAGGTGTCCACAATTTGAAGATTGCGTTGCGAGGCGGTGTCGCCCATCTTTGCGACGGATGTAAGTGATGCATCTACCAATTTTCTATCGCCATAACACCTCTCGATGGCCTCTGCTAATGGGGCGTATGCCGAGTGATACATTATTGTATCCGCCTCCTTCGCCAAGATCAACTTTTCTGATATCTTCTCCTCCAACGAGGCAAAGCCTTGTGCGTGAGCATCGCCAATCGAGGTGAAGATTACCATATCGGGCTGAATCATCTTTTGAAGTCGCTCCATTTCGCCCCTCTGCGAGATACCTGCCTCGATAAGCGCCACCTCGTAGGTATTCTCCAACATCAAAAGCGACAATGCCACACCCAACTGCGAGTTGTAACTGCGTGGCGAGCGGAATACGGGTACCGAAATAGGCATACGCTGGGCAATCCACTCCTTGACGGTGGTCTTACCATTCGAGCCTGTAATGCCAACAACTTTGCCGTTGAAACTCTTGCGATGGTGCTTTGCCAATGCCTGCAATGCAGTGAGCGAATTTTCGACGATAACCGCTCCGCAATCCTCGCCCAAAGTCACCTCTCGCTCCACCATAAAGGCCTTAACACCACGCTCGGCAACCTCTGCGATATGGTCGTGCGCATCGTGGTTTACGCCTCGCATAGCCACAAAGAGCGTATCGCACATTATCGCATAGGAACGGCTGTCGGTAGCTACCGATGTAACCTCAAAGTCACATCCTACGAGCCTACCGCCAACAATCTGTGCTATATCCGACAAAAAGTATCTCATCGCCTACTCTTTGAAAGTTACTACTGTTATGCCCGAGCCACCTCTATCGGGGTGGTCGTCGGTTGCACTTGCCACTTGTGGCAACGAACGAAGGTAGCGTCGTACCTCCTCCTTCAATGCGCCTGTGCCCTTACCGTGCAAAATTGTGATTGAGCTTACGCCCACCATAAGTGCATCATCGACCAAAGTCTGCACCTGCTCCAACGCCTCGACCACACGCTCACCTCGAATATCTATCGAGGAGCGGAAGTTCAATCGGCGTTGCGAAATATCAGCCGAGATAACGGTGCGAGGGCTCTCTGGACGAGTCATTCGCTTAAATTCTGCCGAGGAGATAACCTCCAATCGAGCAGTTTCAACTGTAGTCAAAATTGCTCCGAATGCCACTTGTGCCCTCTTGCCTCGTACCTCTTTTACAACACCCACACCATTCTGTCCCATAAGGCGTACCTTGGCACCAACCTCCAACGGAAGAGCCTTCTTTACGGGTTGCTGTGGCTGTTCTACCCTCTTCTCGGTAGGGTTATTTTTACGCTCCTCTCGTCGCTGTTGACGACGACGAAGACGCTCCATCTCTCTCTCTATGCGCTCATTCTCGGTTGAGTTGTCCGCCTCAATCTCCTCTCGGAACTCCTCGAACTCTTTGCGCAACAACTTTGTCTGCTCCTTCTCTGCCTGAGCCTCGCGAATACCTTTAATTGTATTCTCGATTTGGCGGTTAGCCTCCGCAACCAACTCCTTGGCTTGCGCCTTCGCCTCGTGGATAATGCGGTTGCGCTCCTCACGGATGGTCGAGAGCTTCTCGCTCAACACCTGCTCCATCTCCTCGACCTTGCGGTCGGTCTGACGGATGCGCTCACGCTTCTGCGCCCAATAGTGCTTATCTCGAGCCACCTCACGCAACTGCTTCTCCAAATCGATATGCTCCGAACCGGCCTTCTCCTTTGCCGAGGCGATAATATCCTCCGGAAGACCAATCTTACGGGCAATCTCTATCGCAAACGAACTACCGGGCTTACCGCACTCCAAACGGAACAGAGGTCGGATATTCTGCACATCGAACATCATCGCTCCGTTGATTACGCCCTCGTGATTCGAGGCGTAGTATTTGATGTTGGAGTAGTGGGTTGTGATAACTCCGTAGCAACCGCTTGCCACCAACTTCTCGAGTATCGCTTCGGCAATAGCCGAGCCAATTACGGGCTCCGTTCCCGAGCCGAACTCGTCAATCAGCACCATTGTGTGCTTGTCGGCTCCTGCCACCATCGCCTTCATATTGAGAAGGTGCGACGAGTAGGTCGAGAGGTCGTTGTCGATAGATTGTTCGTCGCCGATGTTGATGTAAATCTTATTAAAAATAGGCAACTCGCTCGCCTCCGATGCGGTAATCGGATAACCGCATTGGAACATATACTGTAGCAAGCCTATTGTTTTAAGACACACCGACTTACCACCTGCGTTTGGTCCCGAAATAACCATTATGCGACGCTCGCCATCAAGCTCCACATCGAGTGGAATAATCGTTCGCTTATGACGCTTGAGTGACTGCGCCAACAACGGGTGCTTTGCGGTGTGCAATACGAGGCGGTCATCGTTCGAAATAATCGGTTTTGTTGCGCCATTCTCCAACGCCCAACGAGCCTTTGCTCGCACCATATCGACCACTGCCATAAAGCCCTCGGTGCGCTCCACATCTTTGATATCGAGGCGTACAACATCGGTAAAGGCGGTCAATATGCGGACAATCTCTCGGCGCTCCTCGTACTCCAACTCGCGCAACATATTGTTCAACTCGACAACCTCGGCAGGCTCGATATAGAAGGTCTTGCCCGTAGCCGATTCGTCGTGGATGAAACCGTTGAGTTTGCGCTTATTTCCTGCCGAAACGGGTATTACGGCACGACCATCACGAATCGAAATTGATGCGTCGCTCTCCACAATACCGCTCGACTTTGCCGACTGCAAAATTGCCTGCAATCGCTTCGATACCTGTCCCTCGTGACGGCGTATCTGCTGGCGGATATTACGCAACTCCTCCGATGCGCCATCACGCACCGTATTGTTGTCGTCGATGATGCGACGAATATCTGCCACGATATTCCATAGAGCCTTGACAGGCTTGGCAAGCGAGATAAGCGTAGGGTATCGCTCCGCATCGCTCTTGTGCAAGAACTGCACAAAGTCGCCTGCCGAAATCAACGCTCGTCCCAACTGCACAACCTCCTGCACCTCCAAGAATGTACCCTCGACCTTCGCCTTCTCAACAATGTCGGCAATATCGTAGAACTCCTCGGTTGGGGCGTTGCGCTCGGTGAGGAGAATCTGTCGCATCTCCTCGGCGAGGTTGTGACGGCGTGAAATCTCCTTCTCGGTGGTGGCAAAAGCCTCTCCAGCGAGCAATTCGCGAGCGTGTTGCATCGTACACAACGCAACCACCTGCTCACGAATGGCACTGAAGCCAATCTTATCCTCGAAGTTCGACGGATATATGACGCTCTTTGGAACTACCACCGACTATATTTATTTTACTTCTTCGATGCCTTCTCAGCCTTCTTTGCGGCTTTAGCAGCCTTCTCCGCCTGCTTCTCGTCGTACGACTTACCACCAAATACGGTTACATTGATGTAACGCTTTGGATTCTCCTTGAGGTCAGCCAACAATACCGAGAGATTCTGCGAAGCCTGAGCCAACTCCTTATACAACTTCTCGTCAGCCACGAGGTTGCCGAGTGAGCCCTTGCCATTGTTGATCTGGTTGAGGAGGGTCGAAACCTGAGTTACTGCGTCGTTCAACTTCTGAGCGATGTTCTGCTCGCTGAACGAGTGAGTTACAGTACCAACATCGGTGATGATGCTATCCAACTTTGCGCCATTCTGGTTGAGAGTTGCGCAGAAGCCGTCGATGTTGTTGATGATGTTCGACTGCTCCAAATCCTTCAATACGCTGTTGAGGTTTGCGAGAGCCAAAGTGATGTTCTGTGCGTTGTCGCCAACGAGGCTGTCAACACCCGAGATGGTCTTGTCCACATTGTCCAACACCTTAACTACACGCTCCTTGATGTCGCCCAACTCGTTGGTCAACATCTCGAACATATCGAGCGAAGTGCCGGTTGCAATCTGAGCACCACTGCTCAAGTGCTCGGTTGCCTCGCCGAGTTTAATCTCGATGGCCTTGCCACCCATCAAACCTGCGCTAAACATCATAGCACGCGAATCTACCGGGATGTCGAACTCGCTGCTGATTGAAAGAGTAACATCTACGCCACCCTTCTCCTTGTTTACCTCAACGCCCGTAACCTGGCCAACCTTTACGCCGCTGATTACAACCGCTGCAGCATCCTGCAAACCTGATACATTCTCATAATGGGCTGTATAGGTGTTTGTGCGACCAAACACATCGACACCGCTCAAGAAGCGGATACCTGCCCAAGCGCAAAGCAGTATCACTACTGCATAAATTCCGATTTTAACCTCTTTTCTCATCTCTGAAAATGTTTTTATGTTTCACTTAATTTTATTTCGTTTCTATTTTTCGAAGCTTACGATAAATGCTTGTGGGAACTCCTTGCGCACCTCTGCAATATACTTCTGTGCCGTCTCCTTGCTCGAGAACTCGCCGTAGCAGTATTTGTATTTGAGTGCGCTTGTGCCCTCCAATATCCAAACTTGACCCTTGTAACTCTTCAACTCGGTGCTGTTGGTCGAAACCTTGTTTACACTCGCCATCAACTGAATGGTATATCGCTTAACCGTAGCATCCGAAGCCTTTGGTTTTGGTTGAGTTGCCTGAGTCGTCTGCGTTGTCTGCGTCTGCGGTTTTGGCTTTGCCTGAGGCGCAGGTGTGGGATGCTTTGGCTGACTCGGTTGGGTGGTCGGCTTTGGTTTATTTTCCACCTTTGTCGGTTGCGACGGCGCAGGGGTGCTATCCACGAGTGTCGAGCGGTTTACCACTTCGAGATATCGCTTTACGGCACGGAAAATCGCACCCGCAATCTCCTTTTGTCCCTTCTCGGAGGTGATGTGCTTCAAATCTTTGGCATTCGACATAAAACCAATCTCGGTAAGCACGCTCGGCATATCGGTGGCATAGAGCACCTTCAATGGTTGGCGGCGCACACCTCGGTTGGTGTAGCCCAACTTCACATACTCCTCTTGAATAAGTCTTGCCATCATCTCGCTGAACTCACCATAGGTAAACTGCAAGTTCTGGATGTAGGCACGAACGATTGCGGCGGTCTTCTGATCCGACATATCGAGCAACTCGTCCTTGTTGTTGAGGTAGAGCGCATTCTCGTTACGCTTCTGCTCCTTTGTGGTCTCTCCCATAATGAGTGTCTCCACACCACACACAGCCCTGTCGTTGTGGGCATTTGAGTGAATCGATATGAAGAGGCTTCCGTCGTTGCGGTGAGCGATGTCGGCACGAGCCTGCAAATCTTCGGCGAGGTTGCTCGAGAAGAACTTATCGGTGGTGCGGGTGTAGACAACCTTCACATTCGAGATATTCTTTTCGATGAGCGCTCCAACCTTCAGAGCTACAGATAAGTTGATATCCTTCTCGTCAACACCGCCATAGCTTGCACCAGGGTAGCGAGAGCCACCGTGACCTGCGTCGATGATGATAACTTTTACGCCTTGCGCAACATTTTCTGCTCCAAATCCGTTATGAGGAATTAGGAGTGCAAGCAGTGCAATAAGCGATATTAGATATCGAAACTTGTTCATAATGTTTGCTATGTCTACTTTTTTTATTACCTTTACGCGCCGTTTTCAACGCGTACCCGTGCGTATAAGGCGGGTTTGTTGGCGTTTTTGCCGACGACGTCGGCAAAGGTACGAAAAATTTTGGAATTTTTGAAACATTTTAGGCTGAAATATCTGGTTTTGCTGGTTGTCGCTATGGCGATTGCTCACATCGTGCAAGGCTCATCCCATCCGCGCTCTTTGGCGGATCAGGTGAGCAGGGCAGATTCGCTTGTGCCTGTAGCTCCACTTCGTGATAGCAATGTTCAGCCTACACAAGAGTCTCCTCGTCGTATGCGCCGTAATGTGACAAGACGAAATGCAGAGCAACCTTTGGCAAAGAGCGATACCGTAAGGGGTGCTGATTCTCTCTCGGCGGTGCAGGTTTCGAAGCCCGACACCACAGCCAAGCGAGGTGGCTCGATGATCGATGAGGTTATTACGGGTAAGAATACCGACTCGCTCCACTACGATGTTCTGAATAAGAAGGTCTTTATCTACAACAAGGGCGAAATCAAGTATGAGAATATGGGTCTGCAGGCTGACTTTATGCAGATTGATATGAACAACAAGGAGATTTACGCCTACGGTAAGCCCGACTCGGTGGATGGCAAACCTTCGAAAACTCACCCTGTATTCAGCGAGGGTGGCTCGTCGTACACGATGGATACCATCACCTACAACTTCGGCTCGAAGAAGGCGTTTATCCAGGGTGTAGCAACGCAGGAGGGCGACGGTTGGTTGGTCGGCGGTCAGATTAAGAAGATGCCTGACAATTCGATTAACATTCGTCACGGTAAGTACACCACTTGTGATCACACCGAGAATCCTCACTTCTACCTCGCAATGACCAAGGCAAAGGTTATCCCTGGCAAGAAGATTATCACGGGTCCTGCATACCTTGTTATGCACGATGTGCCTATCTACTTTGCTTGTATTCCGGAGGGTTTCTTCCCTGTGAATATGGGACCAAAGTCGGGATTGTTGATGCCGTCGTATGGTGAGGATGCTTCGCGAGGCTTCTACATTCGTGGTCTGGGTTACTACTTCATTCTCAGCAAACATATCGACCTTGCCCTTACGGGAGGTTTCTATACGCTCGGTTCGTGGGAGGTGAGTGCTTCGTCGCGCTATGCCAA
>JAEIGA010012733.1_pt1 | contig 12778 bp, 10 predicted proteins | sample 9270691 | NCBI WGS metagenome assembly JAEIGA01 (sample SAMN17057246, study PRJNA624740) | gut metagenome | biome: biome; isolation source: fecal sample | host: Bos grunniens | place: China: Xizang | collected 2019 | reverse complement strand
ATCTTTACCAACTGGGCTGTTTTTTAGGGTCCACCTAAGGGTGCTCTGCACAATGCTGTGTGTAGCCGATAGTGTGCCGCTATGAGCCTGTAGATTTGAGGCTTCTTGAAACGAAAAAAGCACTCACGAAATCTTCGTAAGTGCTTTTTCTGAGTAGCGGGACCCGGGATTGAACCGGGGACCTCATGATTATGAATCATGCGCTCTAACCAGCTGAGCTATCCCGCCATCCTTTCGAATGCGGGTGCAAAGGTAGTGCTATTTTTGATATCTGCCAAATAAAAAGAGAGTTTTTTTTGAAACTTTTTTTAATACGCCTCTAATGAACTAAAAAAATAGGGGTTAGTTTGGATTTTAAAAGGCAATTGTATATATTCGCAACAAAAAGCAATAGACCATGAAAAAAGTACATTTAGAATATCCGCTAAACGGGAATTCGCGGAACATCGTGTGGAATTTTATTGGTACAGTCGGAGGATTGGAGGCATGGATGGCCGACAAGATTACAGAGCGTGATGGAGTATATACCTTTCTGTGGGGTAAGGATGAAACACGTGAAGCCGAACTGTTGGGCTGTCGTGAGGGGGTCTATATTCGTTTCCATTGGCTTGATGAGGCTCCTAAGACCTACTTTGAGTTGCGTATCAATGTGAGTGAGCTGACTAAGGCGCATGTGTTGGAAATTACTGAGGTCGCACGCAATGAAGAGGAAGATGACCTGAGGCAGATGTGGGAGAGTCAGATGGAGGAACTTCGTCGGGTGGCTGGGTTGTAAGTGTAGGCTTGCTGCCACCCTAAAATAGGTGTCTCTCGAATACCTGTATTTTGAGATGTCGCGATGTCGCAATTGCTACGTCGCGACACAGCAAATGTTACATCGCGATGTAGCAAAATAGACTTGACTTTGAAAAATAATGAAACAAGTTTCTTGTATCTTGCTCGTTTATTACTATCTTTGAGGTAAACCTCGAAGATACTTTCGCTCGCTACGAAAAATATTCAAGTAAACTTGATGTTATTTCGCTCGCTTATTCGTATCTTTGTACTTGAATTAAGAGAAGGCTCATTGTGCGCATTAAGAAACTCGATATATTCGTAGCGAAAAGTTTCGGCTTTATGTTTGCCGGGACATTCTTTATTTGTCTGTTCATCTTTATAATGCAGTTCTTGTGGCTGTATATCGATGAACTGGTGGGTAAAGGTATCCCGATGGATGTGTTGATGAAGTTCTTCTACTACACTTCACTTACTTTGGTGCCGAAATCGTTGCCTATGGCTGTGTTGCTGGCTTCGCTCATCACATTCGGTAACTTTGGTGAGCGTGTCGAGTTGACTGCCATGAAGGCTGCGGGCGTACCCTTGATAAGAGTGATGCGTCCGCTCATCGTATTCAGTGTAGGGCTGTCGATGGTGTCGTTTTATTTCCAGAATGTGGTGGTGCCGCACTCGAACCTGCAGTTGCAAACCCTGCTTTTCTCGATGAAGCAAAAGTCTCCAGAACTGGAAATCCCCGAGGGAGCTTTCTACGATGGCATCGAGAACTATAACCTTTATGTGAAGCGTAAGGACCGCGATACGGGTATGCTCTACGGTGTGGTCATTTATAACTTGACGAACGGTTTTGAGAATGCTACCATCCTGAAGGCCGATAGCGGACGATTGGAGGCTACGGCCGACAAGCAGCATCTTCGCATGAAGCTCTTTCATGGAGAGCAGTTTGAGAACTTGAAGGATGGTCAGATAAACTCCAAGAACATTCCTTATCGTCGGGAACAGTTTGGTGAGAAGGTAATGCTCATCGAATTTAACAACGAATTTGACATGATGGATGGTAGCTTTCTCAGTGGAAATGCCATGAACAAGAATATGGTGCAACTAGCTCATGATATGGATTCGCTGGCGGCTGTGCAGGATAGCATCGGTCGTGCCTACTATGGCCAGTTGAAGGGCAACTCGTATGCTTCGTATAAGCTCACTAAGGCCGATACTGCAAAGCTGCAACGTCATGTAGAGGAACAGCGTGTGACACGCGTCAATGTGGATAGCCTGTTTCACTCGGCAACTCGAGAGAAACGTCAAGATTGGCTTAAGAATGGACAGTCGCGCATCAGCAACCTGAAGAATGAGACCATGCTGAAGAGTAAGACCGTATTTGCGGCCGATAAGAATATCCGTAGGCATAGGGTCGAGTGGTTCGGAAAGATTACCATGTCGCTCTCATGCTTGGTGTTTTTCTTCATCGGAGCGCCTTTGGGTGCAATTATCCGCAAGGGTGGTTTGGGTATGCCGGTAATCGTATCGGTATTTACCTTTATCGTGTACTATATCTTGGAATCGTCGGGAACCAAGCTGGCTCGTGAAGGCGAAGTGCCCGTATGGTGGGGTTGCTGGACCAGTACCTTTGTGTTGGCTCCCTTGGGAGTGTTCCTTACCTATCAGGCCAATAAGGATTCGGGTATCTTCAATGCAGACCTTTACAAGAATGCCTTCCGTTGGTTGCTGGCATTGCGTGTAAAGCGTAACAATGTGTTGAAGGAGGTCATCATTGATGATCCTGACTATTCGGCCATTGCAAAAGAAATAGATGGCTTATCTATTGCATGCAAGGAGTATTATCGCACAAACTTACAAGGACGATTGCCCAATTATATACGACTGTTTGGCGCGACAACGCATCGTGATCGTGCAATGATTGCGACGTGTTCGCGGTTGGAAATCATCGTGAAACAACTTGCCAATAGTCGTAGCCAAGAATTGCTGAATAGGCTCAATGCCTACCCCGTAGTGTCGGTAGGCGCTCATGTGGCTCCCTTCCCCAAGCGATGGATGAATATAATGGCAGGTATTGTGTTGCCAGTAGGAGTGTTGCTCTATATCAGGGCCGCTTACTTCCGCCACCGTTTGGCTAATGATATGAAGCGAATAATCAAAACAAATAAAGAAATACAATATATCATCTATGAAAGAAAACTCTAACGAGAAAGAATGGCAACTGAGCTCCATCGAACAAGCTGTGGAGACTTTTCGCCAAGGAGGTATCGTGATTGTCGTCGATGATGAGGATCGCGAGAACGAAGGAGACTTTATCGTTGCTGCCGAGAAGATAACTCCCGAAATAGTTAATTTTATGCTTCGCTACGGACGTGGCGTGTTGTGTGCTCCTATCACCTTGTCACGATGCGAAGAGTTGAACCTTGCACCACAAGTAAGTAATAATACCAGTATATTGGGTACTCCCTTTACGGTAACCGTAGACCTCATCGAGGGTTGCTCTACGGGTGTGTCTACTGCCGATCGTGCGGCTACTATCAGAGCTTTGGCTGACCCCACACGTAAGGCTGAGGACTTCGGACGTCCCGGACACATCAATCCGCTCTATGCGCAGGATAAGGGTGTGCTTCGTCGTGCTGGTCATACTGAGGCAGCTATCGATCTCGCTCGTCTGGCAGGATTGCAACCTGCTGGTGCACTTATCGAGATTATGAATGAAGATGGTACCATGGCACGTATGCCTCAGCTTATTGAGATATCACGTGAGATGAATATCCCTCTCATAACCATACATGACCTTATCGCTTACCGTCTCGAACAGGAGTCGATGATTGAACGTGGAGAAGAGGTTGATATGCCTACTGCTCACGGACACTTCCGTCTCATTCCCTTCCGTCAGCTCTCAAATGGTGCCGAGCATGTGGCTCTCATCAAGGGTGAGTGGGAAGAGGATGAAGAAATCCTCGTACGAATGCACTCATCGTGCATGACTGGCGATATCTTCAGCTCATGCCGTTGCGATTGTGGCGATCAGCTGCATAAGGCCATGGAAGAGATTGAAGCGGCAGGTAAGGGTGTCGTTGTATATATGATGCAGGAGGGTCGTGGTATTGGTTTGATGAACAAGATCAAGGCCTATAAACTGCAGGAAGAGGGCCTCGATACCGTGGATGCCAACATACATCTCGGCTTTGATGCTGACGAGCGCGACTATGGTGTGGGCGCACAGATATTGCGTTCGCTTGGTGTGCATAAGATGCGCTTGCTCACAAACAATCCGGTAAAGCGTATCGGCCTCGAAGCTTATGGACTCGAAATCACGGAGAACGTGCCCATCGAAATCGCTCCCAACAAATACAACGAAAATTACCTGCGTACTAAGAAGGATCGCATGGGACATGTTCTGAGTTTGAAAAAGTAAAACTAAATCCTAAATCATAAATCAAAAAAATCATCACTATGAACGTATTAAGTAATCTTATCAATCGTTTGTCTCCATCTGCTACATTGGCAATGTCACAACGTAGTGCAGAACTCAAGGCGCAAGGCGTCGATGTTATCAACCTTAGTGTGGGTGAGCCAGACTTCAATACTCCCGACCACATCAAGGAGGCTGCCAAGCAGGCTATTGACGATAACTTCTCACGTTATTCACCCGTTCCGGGCTATCCCGCTTTGCGTCAGGCTATCGTTGATAAACTTAAAAACGAAAATAACCTCGAGTATACCATCAACCAAATCTCTTGTGCAAATGGAGCCAAGCAGTCGGTATGTAATGTCGTAATGGCGCTTGTCAACGAAGGTGACGAAGTAATCGTTCCTGCTCCTTACTGGGTTAGCTATCCTGAGATGGTACTCATGGCAAATGGTACACCCGTTATTGTTCCTGCAGGTATTGAGCAGGATTTTAAGATCACTCCCGAGCAACTCGAGGCTGCTATCACAGACAAGACTAAGGCTATCATCCTCTGCTCGCCCTCGAACCCTACAGGATCGGTATACAGCCGTGACGAGTTGCAGGCATTAGCTGCTGTATTGGAGCGTCATCCTCAGGTATACATTATCGCTGACGAGATTTATGAGCATATCAACTATGTTGGTCGTCACGAGAGTATCGCTCAGTTCCCCGGTGTACATGACCGTGTGGTAATCATCAATGGAGTGTCTAAGGCATATGCAATGACAGGATGGCGTATCGGCTTCATCGCTGGTCCCGAATGGTTGGTGAAGGCTTGCAATAAGTTGCAAGGTCAGTACACCAGCGGTCCTTGCTCTGTTTCACAGAAGGCTGCTGAGGCTGCTTATCGTGGCACTCAGGAACCTGTAGAAGAGATGCGTAAGGCTTTCGAGCGTCGTCGTGACCTCATCGTAAAGCTTGGCCGTGAGATTCCCGGCTTCGAGGTAAATGAGCCTCAGGGTGCATTCTACCTCTTCCCCAAATGTAGTGCTTACTATGGCAAGAAGTTTGGTGACAAGATTATTGAAACCGCTTCAGATCTCGCTATGTATCTCCTTGAAGAGGGCCATGTGGCTTGTGTAGGTGGTGATTCGTTCGGCTCTCCCGAATGTATTCGCATGAGCTATGCTACTAGCGATGAAAATATCGTAGAGGCTATGCGTCGTATCAAGGAGGCTTTGGCAAAATTGGTCTAATACATATATTAATATAACACAAACACCATGAACAAAAACCTTATTAAGAGAGCTCTGACCTGTATGGGTCTGCTCTCTTTTTTCCTGCTGGGCAATGAGGCCGTAGCACAAGAGAGTAATCATGTCAACTTGCGTATAGAGTCGCGTGGTGATTATCAGTACGAATCTATTGATGGTAATCCCATGGATGCTGCTAATGGCTTCCGTGGCAAACAGCTTAACTTGCGCCTGAATGGTACTATCAACGATTCATGGAGCTACGTTTATCGTCAACGCATGGGCAAGCCGAATGCTGATGCCAGCTATTTCGATGCCGTAGACCATATCAACCTTACCTATACCACAGGCAATTGGGCCTTTACCGGTGGTAAGCAGACCGTGGCTGTGGGTGGTTATGAGTATGACCGTGCACCGATAGACTTCTACTTTGGCTCTGAGTATTGGTACAATATGGCTTGCTACCAATGGGGTGTGAGCGCACGCCATAATCTCGGAGATGAGGGAAATAGTGCTTGGATATTGCAAGTGACTCAGAGTCCTTTCCGCAATGTCTCGCCCGATTTGATGGGGGCTAGCTTGATGTGGACAGGTTCGTATGATTGGGTCAATATCCTTTACTCAGTGAATAAGATGGAGTATCAGCCTGGTAAGTTTGTCAGTTTTATTGCTTTGGGTCATCAGTTTAATATGGGTGATTTCAGATTGCAGCTTGACTGGATGAATCGTGCAGATATGGGCAATTACGGATTCGATGATTTCTCTGTGATGGCAGACCTCTCATGGAGTGCTTCAGAGAAGCTCAATATCTTCGGTAAGTATTCGTTCGATATAAATGAAGGCAACTATGTCGACTATTGCGTATTGCCTGGCACAGAGCTTTCACGCGTAGGTGCAGGTTTTGAGTACTTCCCCATCGAGGGCAGCAGCGATGTTCGCTTCCATGGTGGATACAGCTATGCATGGGGTAAGAATGGCAATCCCTATGGCTCTGTATGGGGCGATCAGTCGTTCCTTACACTCGGTGTAACTTGGAGAATGAGTATTCTTAGCAGATAATAGTTATAGTTCTATGAGAAAGAGGCATCCCCTTCGCCGTCTTTTTAGGGCCATCCCCAGCGGTATTCCTTGCCTTGTTATCGTGTTTGGCCTCTTTGGCTATCTCGGATACAAGATGGGCACTCCCGAAATGCTCAACACAGTGATGAACACTGCACACGACCTGTTGCTCAATACTGTATTCTATCTGATGGCCATCTGTGTTATTACAGGTGCTTTGGGTAAGGTGTTTGTTGAGTTTGGAGTTGTGAACTTGCTCGAGCGCTTGTTGCGTCCCCTTATGCGTCCGCTCTTTAACCTACCGGGTGTTGCTTCGTTAGGTGCTGTGCTCACATTCTTGTCTGATAATCCCGCTATTATCTCGCTGGCACAGGATAAACGTTTTAGCTCGTACTTCAAGAAGTATCAGTTCATTTCACTTACCAATTTTGGCACAGCCTTCGGTATGGGTCTGCTCGTTATCGTGTTTATGGTAGGGCAGGGCTTCTATGTAGAGCCTTTTATTGGTCTGATTGGAGCCTTCTTCGGTTGTGTGGTTTCTACCCGTCTTATGCAGCGTTCGGTAATCAAGGCTTATCCTCACTATCGTGACGAGAACGCTTGTGAGATAATCATGGAAGAGGTGGTTGATAATCACGACTATCGCAAACCCATGTTCCAGCGTATCCTTGATTCTTTGCTCGATGGTGGCCGTACAGGTGTTGATGTAGGTCTTGCCATTATTCCTGGTGTACTTATCATCTCTACATTGGTGATGATATTGACTTTCGGTCCTTCGGCTGATGGTGAATATACTGGTGCTGCTTATCAAGGTGTAGAGTTGTTGCCTTGGATAGGTGAGAAGATTGGCTTTATCTTCCGTTGGCTCTTCGGCTTCGAAGATCCTCATCTTATTGCCTTCCCCATTACCGCTCTTGGTGCTGTAGGTGCTGCACTTGGTCTTGTGCCGGGCTTCATCTCTGAAGGTTGGATTGATGGTAATGCTATTGCAGTCTTTACTGCTATCGGTATGTGTTGGAGTGGCTATTTGAGCACCCATACCGCAATGCTTGATACTTTGGGCTATCGTCGTCTTACTTCAAAGGCAATCGTTGCTCATACTATCGGTGGTATTGTTGCTGCTATTCTTGCTCACTGGCTATTTGTATTGTACAGCTTGATTTAAGATTAGGAATGGAATTAATAATAAACAAATCAGAATAACGACATGAAGAAACAGATCAACACAACAGCTGCTCCTGCAGCTATCGGTCCCTATAGCCAGGCTATCGAGGCTAATGGAATGGTTTTCGTGAGTGGACAGCTCCCTATCGATCCTGCTACCGGTGCATTTGCAGAGGGTGGCATCAAGGAACTCACACGTCAGTCGCTCACCAATATGAAGGCTATTCTTGCTGAAGCTGGATTGACAATGGATAATGTGGTAAAGACCACTGTGTTCCTTGCAGATATGGCTGACTTTGCCGAGATGAATGAGGTATATGCTTCGTTCTTCGAAGGTGTATGTCCTGCTCGTTCAGCAGTAGCCGTAAAGACTCTGCCCAAGGAGGCTCGTGTAGAAATCGAATGTATAGCAGCACGATAAGGCTATTATATCAGTAAAAGTAAAGGGCTTCAACAATCGTTGAAGCCCTTTACTTTTATGGTAATGGAAGAGGATTATTCCCAATCGAGGATTACCTTACCGCACTGACCAGACTCCATCACGTCGAAGCCCTTCTGGAACTCTGCTACGGGGAAGTGGTGAGTGATCACAGGTGTGAGGTCAAGACCTGAAACGATCATCTGTTCCATCTTGTACCAAGTCTCCCACATCTCACGACCATAGATGCCCTTGATAGTGAGTGCCTTGAAGATGATTTCGCTCCAGTCAACAGTAGTTGTCGGAGGAAGGATGCCGAGCTGTGCAATCTTAGAACCATTATACATCTTGCTAACCATCTCACGGAAAGCAACGGGAGCGCCTGACATCTCAAGACCTACGTCAAATCCGCGGATGCCGAGCTGATCCATAGCGCCTTGTACAGTCTCACCCTTAGATGCATTTACGGTGCAAGTGGCACCCATCTTCTTGGCAATATCAAGGCGATAGTCGCTAAGGTCAGTAACTACAATGTTCTTAGCACCAGCAAACTTGGCGATAGCTGTAGCCATAGTGCCGATAAGACCAGCACCAGTGATGAGCACGTCTTCGCCTAACAAGGGGAATGAAAGTGCAGTATGTGTAGCGTTACCGAAGGGGTCCATGATAGCAGCCATGTCGTCAGAGATACGATCGTCGAGCTTCACTACATTTGACTCAGGGATGCAGAGGTATTCAGCAAAAGCACCATCACGGTTTACACCTACACCGATGCTGTTTTCACAGATGTGCTGCAAGCCACGACGGCAGTTGCGGCAATGTCCGCAAGCGATATGTCCCTCACCGGTCACACGGTCGCCTACCTTGATGTTGCGTACACCAGGACCAACCTTAGCTACTACACCCACATACTCGTGACCAATGGTCATAGGAGTCTTGATGGTCTTCTGGCTCCACTCGTCCCACTTGTAGATGTGTAAGTCTGTACCGCAGATTGCGGTCTTCTTGATCTTGATGAGCACGTCGTTAACGCCTACTTCGGGCATAGCGACTTCTTCCATCCAAATGCCCTTCATGGGCTCTTTCTTTACTAACGCTTTCATTTTTATCTATAATTAAGTGTTATGGTATGAATCCTATTCTAAAATTCATTGCAAAGATAGTCTTTTTCCCAATATCTTATGACGTATAAGAAGAAAACTTTGTAAAAAAAGAAGAGACCGCTCAGGGTCTCTTCAAGAAAGGTTTATTGCTTGATTAGCTTCATTTAGTCCCGGTATGGGTGAAGATGGTAGGCTTTAAGGGCAACTGCTTCTCATGTGCCATGCGTGATGGAGTGGGGTACTCCAACTTTTCGAAGTCTGCAATGGCATTTCGTATGTCGCCCAACAGCATATCTGCCATGTCGCGACTGAAGCCTTGGCGAACGACGATACGCATCACAACACTATCTTCGATATCCTTGGGCATAGTGTAGGCTGGTACCATCCAACCGCTTTGCTTCAGTTTATCCTGTAGGTCGAAAAGTGTCCATTTGGCCTTCTTGGCATACTCCTCCTTCATGTACCAGATGAAGAGTGGGTTCACGATGTCGATACTGTAGTTCTTGAATGGTGCCATCTTGCCAATCTCTGCATGCAAGTATCGGGCTATCTCCATCGAATTTTGTTGTACCTGTCGGTAGCCTTCGAATCCGAGGCGGATAAACTGGTAGTATTGGCCTAATACTTGTGCTCCAGGACGTGAGAAATTGAGGCCTACCTGTGTGATGTCAGCACCAAGGTAGTTGACAGAGAATGACATCTTTCCCGGTAAGTACTTCTTATCCTTCCAGATAACCCATCCGAGACCAGGGTATACGAGACCATATTTATGTCCCGAGGTACTGATTGAGAGTACCCACTTAAGACGGAAATCCCAACGTTTCTCTGGTTGCAGGAAGGGGAGGATAAAGCCACCCGAAGCTGCATCCACATGGATGGGGATATCGTATCCTGTACGAGCATTGTACTCATCGAGGGCTGCATCTAATGCCTCGACATCATCGTTCAAACCAGTCCATGTGACGCCTTGTATGGGGACTACACAGATTGTGTTCTCGTCACACATGGCAATTACTTGTTTGGGGTCGAGGGTAATCTGTTCGAGTGTCAATGGTACGGTACGCATCTCTATCTGCCATAAGTCGGCAAACTTCTCCCATACTACCTGATAACCGGTAGATATGATGAAGTTGGGTTTATCTGTTGGTTTGCCTTGTGCCTCACGACGTTCTTTCCAACGCAACCATGCGGCTACACCACCTAACATACAGGCTTCAGATGAGCCTATAGCTAGGGCGCCCGTCTTCCACTGAGCCTTCTCGGGAGAGTTCCATAGGTTGGCCATGATATTGATACACTTGGCACACATCACAGCTACACGTGGATATTCTGTCTCGTCTATATAGTTGAGACTGATGGCCTCATTCATGAGACGGGTGGCATAGGGGTCCATGTAGGTGGTGACGAAGGTTGCCAAGTTCAAACGAGGTTGAGTCTGTGCAAAGGTCTCATCCTTCACCATCTGATAGGCGATATCTGGGCGAGTGCCATGTTGGGGAATCTTGTCGGTGGGTGAAGGTTGTAGCATTTCCTTCGAACCGAATACATCTGTACTGAAATCTGTTCTTTCCATAGTTATTTAATTAAAGTTTTGGTAAGTTCAATCAGTAACAATGCTCAGCGTAGAATGTTCCTTTGTCAGTAGGTGTGACTTAGTATAATATATTCAAAAGATCTTATCAAGACTTAAAATTGTCTATCTTAAGTCGTTTTGTGTACGTTGCTCCTATTTCTTAGTAGGCGTTTCTATTACTTTTTTTGTCTTTAAGAATAGTTATAGTTTATCATTGAAGGTGTGATAGAGTAGTATCTCTATACGATTTCTTACTAAGATGAGAGGTTTCGTTATAAATAATTAAAATTGCTGATGTAGTTTTAGTCCCTCTGAGGAGGATTACTAAACAACTCTGTCTATGTGTTGTTATAGTCCTCAGAATCTAAAAACCTTTTAGACTATGGCAAATATAGGTAAAGCAACTAAGTTGAGTGTAGCTACACTCGCGATCATGAACGTGACGGCTGTAGTGTCGTTACGTGGACTTCCTGCTGAGGCTGAGTATGGACTTAGCTCGGCATTTTATTATCTCTTTGCGGCCATCGTGTTTCTCATCCCTACGGCCCTCGTGGCGGCAGAGCTGGCGGCCATGTTTTCTGACAAGCAAGGTGGTGTGTTTCGCTGGGTGGGTGAGGCCTTTGGCAAGCGTATGGGCTTTCTCGCCATTTGGTTACAGTGGGTAGAGAGTACCATTTGGTATCCTACGGTATTGACGTTTGGTGCCGTGTCGTTGGCCTTCATCGGTATGAACAGTACACACGATATGGCCTTGGCCTCAAACCGTCTCTACACACTTCTTGTAGTACTGGCAATTTACTGGTTGGCTACCTTCATCTCACTTAAAGGTATGTCATGGGTGGGTAAAGTGTCTAAGATTGGTGGTCTTGTGGGTACGATTATTCCTGCGGGTTTGCTGGTGGTGTTGGCTATTGTATATCTTATTGGCGGAGGACATTCACAACTCGACTTCCATGGTGGCTTCTTTCCTGATCTGACAAACTTTAACAACCTTGTGTTGGCATCAAGTATCTTCCTCTTCTATGCCGGTATGGAAATGGGTGGTATCCATGTGAAAGATGTGGAGAACCCTTCGCGCAACTACCCTAAGGCTGTGTTCATCGGTTCGTTCGTAACGGTGCTCATCTTTATCCTCGGTACTTACTCGTTAGGTATCATCATCCCGAAAAGTGAGATTAACCTTACACAAAGCTTGCTCGTAGGCTTTGACCGATATTTTGCCTTCATCAAAGCCTCATGGCTGTCTCCTGTCATAGCTGTAGCTCTTGCCTTTGGTGTATTGGCGGGTGTGCTTACTTGGGTGTCTGGTCCGTCAAAGGGTATCTTTGCTGTTGGACGTGCAGGTTATTTGCCTCCCTTCTTCCAGAAGACCAACAAGGCTGGCGTACAACGTAATATTCTGCTTATTCAAGGTATACTCGTGACCTTGCTCGGTCTGCTCTTTGTGGTGATGCCTTCGGTTCAGAGTTTCTATCAGATTCTTTCTCAGCTAACAGTGCTACTCTATCTGATTATGTATTTGCTGATGTTTGCTGCTGCTATTTACTTGCGTTATAGCATGAAGAAGGCTAATCGTCCTTTCCGTATCGGTAACAAGGGTAATGGGCTGATGTGGATTATCGGTGGATTGGGTTTCCTAGGCTCACTGCTCGCTTTTATCCTTAGTTTCATTCCTCCTGGTCAGATTGCGGTAGGTAGCAAAACAATGTGGTATGCCGTACTCGTTATCGGATGTATCATAGTAGTGGCTGCTCCTCTCATCATCTACGCATTGCGTAAGCCCTCATGGAAGGATGCCTCCACTACATTCGAGCCCTTCCATTGGGAAGAGGGTGGTAGTGATACAGCAAAGACTGCTTAAGTGTAAATGTTGTGGAATTGTTGTATGCGTAAAAAAAGAAGGGACTCGAAAGAGTCCCTTCTTTCAGTGATTCGCTTGGGGCTCGAACCCAAGACCCCATCCTTAAAAGGGATGTGCTCTACCTGCTGAGCTAGCGAATCAACCTCATGTGCCGTTAAGCGAGTGCAAAGGTATAGCTT
>JAEIGA010012732.1_pt1 | contig 12779 bp, 11 predicted proteins | sample 9270691 | NCBI WGS metagenome assembly JAEIGA01 (sample SAMN17057246, study PRJNA624740) | gut metagenome | biome: biome; isolation source: fecal sample | host: Bos grunniens | place: China: Xizang | collected 2019 | reverse complement strand
CTTTTTCGGATATGAGAGGAGCTTGTAGAGAATGGAAAATTCTCTTGTCGTCATAGGTATCTCCTCGTCACCGAGATAAGCCGTGTGCTCGTCGGCATCCATAACAAAGCTCCCTGTTTCAAGTTTTCTGCTTGATGCAATTTTTGCACGACGAAGAAGTGCACCAATACGCAGAAACAACTCGTCAAGGTCGATAGGCTTCACCATATAATCGTCAATTCCCACACGGTAGCCACGCTGTTTCGAGGCAAAATCGTCTCTTGCTGTCATAAACAAAATCGGGATTTCGTTATTCAGCGAGCGTACTGTTTTTGCAAACTCAAAGCCGTCAATTTCGGGCATCATAATATCCGAAACGATAAGGTCAAACACAGTTTCATACATAGCGTCGTAGGCATCGTTTGCCGATAGACAGCCTGTTGCTTTATAGCCACTGTTATTAAGAAAAGTACAGACAGTTTTATTCATTTCACGGTCGTCCTCAACCACTAATATCTTAAACATTGCTTTACCTCCGATGATTTTTCTTTATAATAACACAGAAATGTTAAAGTTTTGTTTGCGTTTGAGCATTACAAGAAAATTTTATCATAAAAATCAGAGCTGTGTCAACGCACATACTCCGCTTAAAGTTATACAAGACTTGTCTTTTTCAGCACCTGATTGCTTGTGGAATTTAATTCTTCAACCTGCACAGGCCGCCATTGGTATTATGGATAAGTTCCCCGATAGCAATCCAGTGGGAGTTCCCGATAAACTTTGAAATGGCACAGGCGTATCAGAAAGCTCATGGCAGGTGGATGCAAAAACGAAACTGGCACGATTTGATTATGGTGATAAACGTGGAAATAGGCACATAACAAAAAGGCTCCTGTGGCAGACAATCAAGTCTGTTGCGAGAGTCTTTGTATTTCATTATCGTTCTCAAATCGTTTCTAAATACGTTTTTTTCAAACGATAAAAAGAAAATGAAGAATTGCTATACACTTCTATTAGCATTCACCAATCATACTTCGGTTTATCATCGATTTACAGTTAAAATACAACAAAAATCATAAAATCACCTTGACAAAAGAAGGTTGATGAGTTATAATTTTAGTAACAACAGAATATTCCGATGAGGGAGTAGTGGCGTAAATACGTGGCAAGTCAACATACTGGTCTTTGACCTGGCTTGTCTTAATCAACGAGACTCATATATTGCATTAACTTTCTTGGTTAAGCTGTATGTGGCGTCGTCATTTTCCCGTATACCAACCGAGTTTGCTTATGCAATACTCGGTTTTTTTGTTGATTAAAGAAAGGAAAGGTAAAAATTATGTTTCTGGAAATCAGCAAAATCAAAAAGGGCTTCGGTGAAGGCGAAAGCAGAACAGAGGTGCTCAAGGGTATCGATGTGGGGATTGAAAAAGGGGAAATCTGCGTACTCCTCGGTCCGTCAGGCTCAGGTAAATCTACACTCCTCAACATTATCGGAGGTATTGACAGTGCAGACAGCGGTTACATTTCCATTAATGGCGAAAAGACTGCCGATATGAATGAAAAGGCACTCTCCCTTTACCGCAGAAAGCATCTCGGATATATCTTTCAGATGTACAATCTTATCCCAAATCTGAATATCAAGGAGAATATTGAAGTCGGGGCTTATCTCAGTGATAAACCTCTTGATGTTGATGATATTCTCCGCACGCTTGGTCTTTATGAACACCGTCACAAGCTGCCTAACCAGCTTTCAGGAGGTCAGCAGCAGCGTACCGCAATCGGACGTGCAATTGTAAAAAATCCCGATATTCTTCTTTGCGACGAACCTACAGGTGCGTTGGATTACAACACCTCAAAGGAAATCCTCAAGCTTATTGAGGACGTAAATAAAAAATACGGAAATACTGTTGTTATGGTTACTCATAACGATGCTATCAAAAATATGGCTGACCGTGTAATAAAGCTTTGTGACGGTATGATAAGAAAGAATTATGTCAACACGGAAAAGATTTCAGCTACTGAGCTCGACTGGTAAAAAGGAGGGTAACATAGATGAAAAATCCGCTTATGAAAAGACTTCCCCGTGAGCTTAAAAGCGAGGCGGGAAAATATCTTGTCATTTTTATCTTTATGGTAATCGTAATCGGCTTTGTTTCGGGATTTATGGTTGCTTCGGGAAGTCTTGTAAAAATCTACAATGAGAGTTTTGAGAAATACAATATCGAGGACGGCAACTTTGAACTTTATGCCGAGGCTGACGATACAGTTCATGAAGCTATTGAAAATGACGGTAAAATCAGAATTTACGAAAATTTCTACATAGAGCGTGAAACCAAAGAGGTTGACAGCACCCTCCGTATTTATAAAAATCGTGAAGAAATTGATAAGGTTTGCCTTATGAAAGGCGCATTGCCCACAGGCAAAAACGAAATTGCAATTGACAGAATGTATGCCAAAAACAATTCCCTCGATGTGGGCGACGTACTTACTGTCGGCGACAAGGAACTGACAATTTCAGGTTTTGTTGCACTTTCAGACTACAGTGCGCTTTATGCAAGTCCCTCTGATATGATGTTTGACGCAATCAAATTCGGTGTTGCGGTTGTGACGGAAGAAGGCTTCAACGCAATGGACGAGAGTGGTTTCCACTATAATTATTCTTGGAAGTACAATAACGCCCCTGCTGATGATATTGAAGCAAAGAAAATGTCCGAGGATTTGCTTGAAATTATTTCCGAAAACGCAATTATAACAGGCTACATTCCCATGTTCTCAAATCAAGCCATTCAGTTCGTTGGTGATGATACAGGCAAGGACAGAATGATGTTCACGGTATTTCTTTACATTGTTGTAGCAATCCTTGCGTTTATTATGGCTATCACCACTAACAATACAATCACAAAGGAAGCAAATGTTATCGGAACTCTTCGTGCTTCGGGATACACAAGAGGCGAAATTATCCGCCATTATCTTGCAATGCCGATGCTTGTCATTCTTGTATCCGCTCTTGTTGGTAATATTCTTGGCTATACGATTTTTGAGAACATTGCTGAGAATGTTTACTACACCAATTACAGCATATCCACTTACGTTACAAACTGGAATGCCGACGCATTTGTGCGTACAACAGTTGCACCTGTAATTCTTATGTTTATAATCAACTTTGCAATTCTTGCGTATAAGATGAGACTTTCACCGCTTAAGTTTATCCGTCGTGACCTTAAAACAAGACAGAAGAAAAAAGCACTGAAGCTCAGCACAAAAATTGGTATTATGCATCGTTTCAGACTGAGAATTATTTTTCAGAATATGCCTAACTACATCATGATTATTTTCGGTGTCTTCTTTGCAAACATCATTCTGCTACTTGGTATGGGCTTCCCACAGCTCCTTGACAAAAACCAACAGCTCATTTCCGAAAATATCATCTGCAACTATCAGTATATTCTCAAAGCTCCCATTGAAACAGAAAATGAGAACGCAGAGAAATACTGTGCCCATAGTCTTTCTACAACAAGTGACGAACTTAAAAGCGAAAGTGTTACAATCTACGGTCTGAACGCCGACAGCAATTATATTGATGTTGCAATAGAAACTGGCGTATTCATATCTGAAGCATACTCGCAGAAATTCAAGGTTGCCACAGGTGATACAGTGACCTTGAAAGAGGAATTTGGAACAACGGAATACAGCTTTCAGGTTGAGGGCATATACAACAATCCTACTACGCTTGCGGTATATATGGACAGAGCTTTCTTCAACGAAACTTTTGATAATGATGAAGATTATTTTAATGGATATCTTTCCAATGAAAAGCTCGATTATATTGATGAGATGTACATTGCAACAACAATTACCGAAGACGATATGAACAAAATGGCACGTCAGCTCAATCATTCACTCGGTGCAATCTTTGATTTATTCTATTGGTTTGGCATAGTAATGTTTATGCTGATAATTTACCTGTTGTCGAAGATTGTAATTGAGAAAAACGCTCAGTCTATCTCTATGACAAAAATCCTCGGCTACAACAACCGTGAAATCAGTGGACTTTACATTGTTTCGACAAGTATTGTAGTAGTGCTTTCATTCCTGCTGACTATGCCGCTTGTAAATACGATTATGAAGTTGGTATGTGAGATAATGTTTATGGAATTTTCGGGCTGGATACCTTATGATGTTCCGATTTCAGTGTACATGACAATTATTGTATCGGGAATTATAGCTTATGGTATAATTGCCTTTATGCAGTTCAGACGTGTAAAGAAGATTCCTCTTGATGTTGCACTGAAAAATGTTGAATGACAGATAAACAAATTATATTCAATTCGTTTTTTCAGTATGGCAGTATTGCCTCATTCCCTCGCAGAGAGCAAAGACTTATGATAGCCCCGCTGTCAGAAGTATCTTTGCGTTACTTTCGCAGAAAGTAACAAAGGCATAAGCAAGCTTTATCAGAAATATACGACAGCTACTCTACCGAATAAAATAGGAAACACGGGTAACATAGGTAACAGACAACGCAGTAATGTGGATTACGTTACCAGAAATGTTACTCCGATGTTTCCTTTTCTGTTTCTCCGATAGATGCGTAACAAAGCGGTGCGGCGGATAATGTTACCTTGTTACCCCGAAATACACGGAGAGGGTGGTGCGTTATTCTTCTTGGGCAGTAATGTTGCCTTGCATTTTTCTGTACCGTACAGAGTAAGAAAATCCCGTTATACTTCCCGGATTTGTCCCGAAAACCACTCTCGGTATATCTGTAGATTTTCCCGTATTTATGACAACCGTAGGTTGCGAAATAACTGAAAATGTCAAGTTGATTGTGGTTGAACGATTTTATGTTTTATGCTATAATTTTCTTGTAAGCTTACTATATCAATTTGAAAGGATAACAGATATGAGCTTTGGAAAAAATCTTCAGCATTTACGCAGACTTAACCGAAATATGACGCAGGAAACTATCGCCGAAAAACTTGATATTTCACGTCAGACCTTTTCAAAGTGGGAGAATGACGAGTGTAAGCCAGAAATTGAAAAAGCAATTGAACTGTGCAACCTGTTCAATTGCTCACTTGACAATCTTTTCCGTGATGACCTCAGCGCTTATGATGAGGCGTACTCAAATTTAAGGATTGAAACCGTGCCTGCATTTCGGTATGTGATTTACACCGCAATCAGTGTTAATCCAGAGGGCGACGCTATTGACAGAATAAGAAAAATTGCAAAGGAGCACGGCGACGAAAATCCGAAAATTATCGGATGGGATTTTCCGTATCTTTCTCAGGAACAGATAAACGTTTATAATATGCACGGCTATACCGCCGCTTGGATTTTACCTGAAAACATTAAATCTGACGGTTTGGAAATCAAGGAGCAGAAGACTCAGAAATATGCGGCTGTGTCTATAAAGAGTCCGTTTGAAAATCCATTCGTAATTATTCCGAACGGCTACAAAACTATTGATGAATATATGAAAATAAACGGCTTGAAGCACGTCTGGGAGGGTATCATTCCCTGCTTTGAAACTGACGGAGAAAGTATGGATATTTATATTGCTTGCGAATAATATGACGGAGGGTGTAAATTCAGAAATCTCCGTGTAAGATGTGTAAATCCCATAACGCCGAGCCGTTCTCTGTGTAAGTGACGTGTAAATTACACACATCTGAAATGTTCGACTTATTCGGCGGATAAGAACGATTGCTCTGCACATTTTATCCGAACTGTTGTGCTGGAAGAAATCGTATTGTCTGAACTCAGAATGATGACAACATTCGTCAGGGAGAATGAAGCTGAGTTTATTGAGCTTGCGATGCAGAACTCACAGCAGAAGCAATCTGCCGAGATGAAAGCTGCAAAGAAAAGGCTTGCTCAGTCAGAAAAGCGAGTTTCGGAACTGGACAAGCTGTTTACAAGGCTTTATGAGGATAATGTCATTGGAAAGATTTCTGATGAGCGTTTTGAAATGATGTCAAAGAATTATGAAGCTGAGCAAAAGGAACTCAGGCAGATTATTCCTGAATTATCTCAGTATATCAAAGCGAGTGAACAGAAGAATGCTGACACAGCTCAGTTTATCGGAATAGTACGCAAGTATTCCGAAATCCCGAAGCTTACGCCCGAAATTATGCACGAATCTATTGAAAAGATTGTCGTACATGCACCTGACAAGTCCAGCGGACACAGAACACAGCAGATTGATATCTGTTTCCGCTTTAATGTTGCAGTTGCAACTGCTGTCGCTGACAGTATGGTTTACGACAAAAAGAGAAAGGTTGCGTAGGATTTTCCTACACAACCTTTCGGTTACATATTAAATACTTCTGTATGGGTGGCACCCTTAAAATAGCCGCTTTAATTATTTCAGAGCAGAAGGAACTTCGATAAGCTTTTCCTTCATTATATCTGTATTGAATTCAATAATTTCTGTCTGTGCGTTTGCGAATTCCGGAGCTTTGATATAAATTTTTGCAGTTTTTTTATCTGTAAATTTCCTTGCAAATACAGGATTTTCTACCATAACTTTTTTTGAGTAAACGTATTTGTTCAGTTCAGTTAATTTTACTATCCATGACATTTATATCAGCCTCCAGTGATGAATTGATGAGTCACGCCGAATAATTCTCTAACATAATATGTTGGCAGAAGCCATAACGCTGTCGGGGCAGAAAGATTTGAAATTGATTTATAACCATAGTTTTTTGCAATCATTTCTGCTCTAAGCTGATGATAACCATCTGTTACAATTGTAATATTCTGTGGAAGTTCATATTCTGCGATTAGTTTCTTGGAAAATTCAAGATTTTCTCTTGTTGATGTTGAAGCAGACTCCATAATTATTCTGTTTTCGGAAATGCCCTTTTTTGTCAGATAATCATGCATGCATTGTGCCTCGCTGATAATCTCATCAGTTCCTTTTCCACCCGATACTATCACCTTAACATCGGGATTTTCAATCAAGTAATCATAAGCGGTGTCAAGTCTGCGTTTAAGCATCTGCGACGGCTGACCGTCTTTTACTTTACAGCCAAGAACAATCAGCGTTGTGTTCTTTGATTCAGGTTTGTCATTTGCAGCTTTTATAATGAAAAATGTTATTATAAATGCTGTTATCAAAGTAATGATAACCCCGACATTAACAGCAATAACAATCGCTTTTCCTGTTTTGTTTTCGGATATATGTCTGACAAATAAGCTTATCCTGTTATAAAATATACAATATAAAAGTGTAATCAGAGATACCCCGAATCCACATATATTACCGAGATTTATTATTCTATGAAGCATAGGTGCCGCAAATATAAGCAAAAAAATAATTGAAGCAAGAGCTATAACAGCTCTTACTTCAAAATTATTCATAGGAGATATCATAAGATTTCCTTTAATGCTTCAGCAAGTTGTGCAGGACATGAAGTATTCTTCATGCCGCAGGTAATACCTTCAAGACGTTCAATAACGTCCTCAGCTTTCATACCCTTAACAAGCTGACCGATACCTTTAAGATTACCGTTACAACCGCCTATAAATTCAATATTCTCAATTGTTCCGTCGTCATTGATGTCAATAAAAATTTTGCGTGAGCATACGTTTACTGGAGTATATTCATATTTCATATTATTTGCCTCCTATTTGATTTTTGCTACGTTTGATTTAATTGCTGCTTCGGCAACAGCCTTTGCAACAGCCTTTGGCACTTCTCTGTCAAATGGGTCAGGAAGAATATTATCTGCATTGAGCTTTTCAGCTGGAACGCTGTCTGCAATTGCATAAGCAGCCGCAAGCTTCATTTCTTCATTTATATCTGACGCTCTTACAGCAAGTGCACCCTTGAAAACTCCTGGGAATGCAACAACATTGTTAATCTGGTTAGGATAGTCACTTCTGCCTGTTCCTACGATAAATGCCCCGGCTTCCTTAGCGTCCTCCGGCATAATTTCAGGAGTAGGATTTGCCATAGCAAAAACGATAGGCTTATCAGCCATAGACTTAATCATATCTTTTGTAACAAGATTTGGTCTTGATACACCGATAAATGCGTCTGCATTCTTCATTGCGTCTGCAAGTGAGCCTTTAAGCTTGTTTTTGTTTGTAATCTTTGCCATTTCGTAATGTGCAGGATTTTCAAAATCATCTCCGTCGCAGATAATTCCCTTTACGTCAACCATTATAATATTTCCCATACCGAGAGAAATAAAATGCTTGGCAATGGCAATTCCTGCCGCACCTGCACCGTTAATTACAAGAGTCATATCAGATATCTTCTTGCCTGCAACCTTAGCGGCGTTAAGCATAGCCGCACTTGCAACGATAGCTGTACCATGCTGGTCATCATGGAAAACAGGAATATCTACAAGCTTTTTAAGCTTTGCTTCAATTTCAAAACAGCGTGGGGCTGAAATATCTTCAAGATTGATTCCGCCGAAGCTCTTTGAAATCATAGCGATTGTATTTACAATTTCGTCTGTATCCTTAGAATCTATACAAAGCGGAAAAGCGTCAACATCTGCAAATTCCTTGAAGAGCGCACATTTTCCTTCCATAACAGGCATAGCGGCAAGCGGACCAATATCACCGAGTCCGAGAACTGCTGTACCATCTGTAATAACTGCAACGAGATTATGTCTGCGAGTAAGCTCGTAGGATAAATCAGGATTTTTTTCAATTTCAAGACAAGGTTTTGCAACACCCGGAGTATAAGCATGTGAAAGCTGGTCACGGTTGTTTACGGGAGTTCTTGAAACGATTTCTATTTTGCCCTGCCATTCCTTATGTTTGTTGAGGGCTGATTCCATAATATCCATTTTTTTCTCCATTCTGCCGCAAGGGGATAACAAAACCGAAAAATCATCTGCGGCAGGCTGATTTTAGCGGACATATAAATTAATCTGTCGATTTATTTGAAAGCTTTATAATTCTGTCAAGATTTTCCTTAGTAGTCGATTCGCTTCCGAGATGTGTCGGAACTGCATTATAAAGACCATGGAAATCCGAACCGCCTGTCTGGATAAGTTCGTATTTTTCAGCAATAGAGCGAAGCTCACTGCGGTAATTTTCATTGGCCGAATAGTGATTTACTTCAACGCCGTCGATTTTACCTGCTTTTGCAAGCTCTTCAAGCAGTTCCATATTGTCATACTGTGCAGGGTGAGCCATAACAGCCACACCTCTTGCAGAGTGAATAAGATCGAGTACAGCATTTACATCAGGATATTCACGTTCAACATAGCATGAACCTGTCTGAGGATTAAAAAGCTCTTTGTCAAGTTCACCATAGAATTCAAGAGCATAACCGTAATCGATAAGAGCTCTCATAATATGCTGCTTGAATATACTTTTACTGCTTGTTGTATGTTTAAGTATACTTTCAAGAGTAATAGGATATTTTTCCATAACCTTTTCAATCATTTCTTTAGAACAAGCTTTTCTGATTTCGCATGATTTAAGACACAGAACTTCAAGACGGTCAGGTTTTTTCGGTGCATAACAAAGGATATGTACTTTTGAATTACGTTTTTTATCCCATGCCGAAAGTTCAACGCCGTGAAGAATTTTTACACCATGACGTTCGCCGAGAATATCTGCTCTTGAAAATGAAGACATTGTGTCGTGGTCTGTAATAGATAGAAAATCAATATTCATTCTTTTTGCCTGAGAGATTACGTCCTCAATACCGAGCGAACCGTCAGACAGCTTTGTATGACAATGTAAATCACAAATCATAGTAAAACTCCGTTCTGCCGTTATGTTTAAGATAAGCGCTGAAACGGCGGTGGTTAAAATATTTTAAAAGGTCACAAAAACCTTTATTAATTATATCACATTTTTTTAAAAAAATCAAGAAAAATTTGTCTTAAATTATTTGGTAGAAAATACCAACAAAAAATCATTGAAATCTGTTGAAAAATAGTGTATAATGTTATATAATGATTGCGATAGGAGTCATATAAATGATAAAAGCTATTTGTTCGAAAAAAGAACTTTCGGAAAACTCGTATTACGAGCATATCCGTGATATAATAGAAAGCGACGAATTTATAAAGCTTAAAGATATTACTCACCACAGAGTAACAACAAGGTATCAGCATTGCATAAATGTATCATACCATAATTATGTTATCTGCCGTAAGCTTGGTTTTGACGCTGTTTCGGCGGCAAGAGCGGGGCTTCTTCACGACCTTTTCTATTATAACCGCAAGGAATATAATAAATCACATAAGGTTTTATCGCACAGCCGATTTCACTCGCTTGTTGCACTTGATAATGCACTTAAGCTTACGGAAATAAACGACCGTGAGCGTGATATAATTGAAAATCATATGTGGCCTGCAACAAAACAGCGTCCTAAATATAAAGAAAGTTATATAATTGTTGTTGTGGATAAATATTGCGCAATACTTGAAGTATGTCTGCCAAAGCTCAAAAAGCTCATGCAGATGTGCAAAAGAGGTTAATCAACTTTGTATTGCTCTGCCTGACTTACAAGCTTTATATCAACGAGAGCGTCAATCAGTGTACCCTCTGTTTCATATTCCTCTGAAAAGATTTTTCCGTCAATTCGGATTTTTCCGATTAATACGGTTTTATCATAGGGGATAAGAAGCTTCATTCTTCTTGCTGTTTCAGGTAGATTTTTTGCGATACATTCAAGCAGACGCTTGAATCCGTCGTGATGTCTTGCACTTATTATTACTGTTTTATCATCTTCAAAAACAGTATCGAGATTAAGTGCGGCATCACATTTATTCATAACATTTATCTGAGGTATGCCGTCACATCCAAGCTCTGAAAGCAGCTGACGTGTAACCTCTGCCTGTTGTTCTCTTTCCTTTGAGGATAAATCCTGTACATTGAGAATAATATCAGCCGCTGCGGCTTCTTCAAGAGTTGATTTGAAGGCTTCAACGAGATTATGCGGCAGACGTCTGATAAGTCCGACTGTATCGATAAGCATTACGCTTCTTCCATCGGGAAGCTCAAGAGAACGTGAAGTGATGTCGAGTGTTGCAAAAAGCTTGTTTTCAGCTAAAACACCTGCATCTGTAAGAGCGTTCAGCAGAGTTGACTTTCCGACGTTTGTATATCCTACGATAGCCGCGCACAGAACACCGTCTTTTTTACGTCTTGAACGTGAGAATGTACGGTGTTTTTTCAGTTCTTCAAGTTCAGCTTCAAGATATGAAATTCTCTTTCGTATATGACGTTTGTCTGTTTCAAGCTTTGTTTCACCCGGACCTCTTGTACCGATACCACCGCCCAGACGTGAGAGCGATGTGCCGAGTCCGGTAAGACGCGGCAGTCTGTATTTCTGCTGTGCAAGCTCAACCTGAAGCTTACCCTCTTTAGTTCTTGCTCTCTGAGCGAAGATATCAAGGATAAGCGTAGTTCTGTCGATTACTCTGACGTTTACGATATCCTCAATATTTCTGACCTGAACACCTGTAAGCTCATGGTCGAAGATTACAAGTTCAGCTTCAAGAGCTTCAATCTGTCCCTGTAATTCTTCAAGTCTGCCTGCCCCCATGCAGGTCGCAGGGTCGTATGTGTTTTTTCTTTGCATACATACCCCGACAACCTCGGCATTGGCTGTTTCGGCAAGCTCAGCAAGCTCTGCTATTGAAGCATCAGCGTCAAATTCACCTGTATCGACTGAGGCAAGAATGGCTCTGACAGGTTGTTCTTCAATTTTATTTTCGTACATAATTACCTCCGACGGTAAATTATTATTTCAGAATTACTTTGTGGAAGCTCTTTTTGCCTTTCTTGATGATAACTTCATCTGTGATTGGAATAATTGCCTTAGGGTCAGTGATTTTTTCATCATTTACAGAAACGCCGCCCTGCTGTACATTTCTTCTTGCTTCAGAAGTTGAAGGAGCAAGCTTTGTTTTAACGAGTAATGAAAGTATACCCATTCCGCCGTCTGTTAATTCATCGGCTGTGATTTCAGTTGTAGGCATATTTTCGCTTGAACCACCGTTTGCAAAGATTGCCTTTGCTGCTTCACGAGCTTTGTCAGCTTCTTCTTCGCCATGAACAAGCTTTGTAAGTTCATAAGCAAGAAGCTCCTTAGCTGTATTGAACTGAGCACCCTCCATAGTCTTTTCCATTTCTTCGATTTCTTCAACAGGAACGAATGTGAGCATTTTAAGGCACTTGATAACGTCAGCATCAGCAACATTTCTCCAGTACTGGAAGAATTCGTAAGGAGTTGTCTTTTCAGGGTCAAGCCATACAGCACCCTTTTCAGTCTTACCCATTTTCTTGCCTTCTGAGTTGAGGAGGAGAGTAATTGTCATTGCATAAGCGTCTTTGCCGAGCTTACGACGGATAAGCTCTGTACCGCCGAGCATATTAGCCCACTGGTCATCGCCGCCGAACTGCATATTACAGCCGTATTTCTGGAAAAGCTCCATGAAGTCGTAGCTCTGCATAATCATATAGTTGAATTCGAGGAATGTAAGTCCTCTTTCCATTCTCTGCTTGTAGCATTCGTGAGAGAGCATTCTGTTTACGCTGAAGCAAGCACCGACATCACGAAGAAGCTCAACATAGTTGAGGTTCATAAGCCAGTCTGCATTGTTTACAACGATAGCCTTATCTTCTGAGAAATCGATAAAGCGGCTCATCTGCTTCTTGAAGCAGTCAACATTGTGCTGAATTGTTTCAGGTGTCATCATCTTACGCATATCAGTTTTGCCTGACGGGTCACCAATCATAGCAGTACCACCGCCGATAAGTACGATAGGCTTATTGCCTGCCATCTGTAAACGCTTCATAAGGCAGAGTGCCAT
>JAEIGA010012731.1_pt1 | contig 12779 bp, 7 predicted proteins | sample 9270691 | NCBI WGS metagenome assembly JAEIGA01 (sample SAMN17057246, study PRJNA624740) | gut metagenome | biome: biome; isolation source: fecal sample | host: Bos grunniens | place: China: Xizang | collected 2019 | reverse complement strand
ATCAAGAAATGAGACATTTTGTTCCGAAGCATTATAAATCAAGGCATTGTCAAATTCAGCGTCGTTATTTTGATACGAATAAACAAACCTAAACTCAATCACAGTAGTATCCTCTGTTAATTTGAATGCACCCAATCTGTACTGCGTTTCATTATCCATAGTGGGATCAAAAGCAAGACGATATAACAATTCATCTGTTGCTGTTGGCGTTTCATCAACACCCTCATCTATTGCTTTATATATTTCAATACCAAAAAAGTGTGCATCTGTAGGCACTGCACTATTGGTTCTTGCGTGACCGCCAACAACAAAAACGTCTTCGGCACTTCCATTAATTCTGACAAATTGAGTGCCGTATCTTTCTTCACTTATTGTTCCGTCAATTTTGATATAATAAGAGCCGTTTCCATCCAAAGATCCTGCAACACCGGACATTGAACTGTTTCCGTCATCGCCCCAATCATATATTACTATATTATCAGGATCCGAATCATCGGCATCCTCAAAATCTCCGTTGGCAGTAAGATCATTTGCGTTCTCAGGAGATACAATTTGTGATATATAATGTTCACCATTGATTGTGCTATAATCAACATAATAGCTGTCTCCATTATCATTACTATAATAAAGCAGTTTTATTTGTTGATTAAAGTGAATAGTTTCAGTATTACCCAAATGATCAACAAATTTTCTCTGGTATGAGTGATGTCTTTCAATTTCCAGTGAACTTTTCTTAAAATATTTTTCAGAACCTTCAACTTCTGGAGAATATTCTTTGTTTACTACTTCTTCGGTTAACGAGAATACACTTGGATAGTTATCAACTGTTTTCCTTGCAGCGGGGTTCGTAGACAAATTAACATAGTCTGGAATCTCTCCGATATATTTTATATTAAGTTTTCTTTTATCTATATCAAATATGTCCGTCAGATGCCCGTTTTCATCATAATTATATTCAATCTTTGATGGTTCTTCAAACTCGGAATGTGGATATATCACTTCGCTTAACGCAAGATTTCCATCCGGCAACAATACATATTTGTATGTCATTATGATATCGATACCATCAATTCTGATAGTCTCATATTCGTTGACATCCGTTTCTTTTTGATATTGAATTTGGGTTAACGAAAATTTATTCAGTTCCGTACTCTCATCTAAATCGTAATCATAGCCATAAACAAAGTTATATCTATATCCTGAATTGTTTTCAATACTTGTAATATAGTCCTGTGGCGCAACCGAAGCCTCCTGGTTGGTTTCGTTATATTTTACAGTAGTATAATTGCCGTTAGAATCATCAATTCTTCTGATTTTTCCTTCTGCACCGAATGTGTAAGTGAGACCATCAGGTGAAGTAATTGTTGCATTATAATAATTATCGTTTAGTATATCTACACCGTCCGTATTTAACACATAACCTTCCCCTTGGTCATCATACCATTCAACTTGAGTGGTTTGTGTACGAGTAAAACGAATTGTTCGACCATCAAAAGCACTCCATGCTGTAACTAGCTCCGTCTCGTTAATTAACGGACATTCATAGTTCCAATGAGAGCCGTAACCCGCATAATTGGGGAGTGTATATGATTTTGAAAAATCAAAATATCTATACAGATTCATAGGCATTTTTCCGGTAGGATAATACATTTCATTCCTTTGAATTGTTAGAGTGTTGGAAAAGTCGTTGATAAAAACCTGGCCAGCTTTTCCCATGTCAATTGTATGATATGTAAAATCTGTATCATAGGCATCAACGACCAAATATCTTTTGGTTACATAACAGTTTCCTATAGTTGCTTTTGTGGTAGTGTCCGTAGTTTTTATAAGTATTCCGTTGTTATCTAAAACTTTTTTGTTCCACTTGTTGCAAATCTCAGTTATATCAAAGTAACCTTCTATAGGCAGTTCTCCAATGGTAAAAGAGTCTAGGATATTTCCTTGGTTTTTAAGTTTATCCGCTCCCACTGCGGTGTATGCCCCATCTCGAACAGCCTTCAAATAACCATCATCTATTTGCCAATTTTCTGTTATGCCATATGCATAAAAAACACCTGTTTTCGTTTTGGTATTTACTGTAGGTTCATTAAATTCAACAAATAAAGTTTGTTTTATTGTTATCTGATTTGTGTTTGAATTAGATAAGAGTGTATCAGGTATTTTAATAATCAGTCTGTCACTTGAGCTTACTTTTCTAGTTTCTTTGAGCAAACCGGTAGATCTGTGTGCCACGTATGTATTGTCAAGAAGCTTGGGGTCGTTTTCGCTTACATTATAACTGAATGTTGAAACGCCGTCGCTGTTTTGCCCTTCAGATATTGAATCTACAAGTTCGTCACAATATGATGTTACTTCGTCTATAGATTCAGGAGTGTCTAAATTGTTTGCAGGTTCTTCCCATTGTCCATCTATATTTTCATGTATGGGTTCATTGGAAATAACTTCATAAAACGAACCATCAGCTAATTCATAAACTTTTGTATAACGACCTCTGCCACTTTCAACTTCGCCAACAATTGAAGGCGTGGTTTTTGATGAATCATCAATAGTAACTATATCTTCAATTGACAAGCCCGATTCAGTTATAGCTGTTACCGCAACTGATACAGTTTGGACCATTAATGCTAAAACAAGAAACATAGAAATAACTTTAAAATATGTTCGATTTTCTTTGAAGAATTCAATACTCTTTTTCATTTGCTACTCTCCTTTGTTTTTTGGTTGAAATTGATTTTTAAAAATCAATTCTTTTAATAGGATTTTTCAATTTCCTTGGTTATCGTGTCTGCCGCACCACCCGAGCCGTAAATAACAAACTCTACTGTTACTCTGTATGTGCCTGTAGACGACAACTGAACGGAATGTGAACCGCTATATGTATAATTGTATATAGTGTCAACCCATTCGTCATTTGCCTGTCCAATATCAACTCGGCTCCAAAATATGCCAAGAACTTTTTTCTCAACATAAGTTGTGATAATTGCTTTTGTAGTTACTGAACTGCTCCCGCTGTACTTGTTTACAACTGTCAAAACACCTGAGTTGGATATTGTAACAACGCTGTTTGCACTAGTAACATTGTTGTAAAACGGTACAGCTTCATTTGCTTTGGCAACAAATGAAAAAGTTGAAACAAACAAAACAGACACCCCCAAAACAGATATCACCCTTTTCAAGAAGGTTTTTCTCATAATTTCACCCCTTTTCGCAAAAATTTGTATATCCCTTCATACAATTACTACGCATAAGAAGACAAATGTAAGTACAAAAAATTTGAAATTTCACAAAAAAATTACAGCCACCTGCATTTTTGCAAGAAGCTGTAATTCATTTTAGTGGATCAATTTTATTAAATTTTGTATTTCTTCTAAGGTTGTTACTCCGTGATAAATTAACTCCATATAATAGCAATCAACATTCCAAAAAGCATAATAATAATTCCCATAATCACTTATATAAATATTAATACTTTGTCCATTAATTTGAACGGTTTCAACTCTGCCATGTTCATTGTCTAAAGAAAACGATGAGTCTTCCGTTATGTTTTGACAAAACTCAATGATTTTTTTGCTTTCTTTGTTTTCATATTTAACATAAACAACACCATCGGTAGTTAATTGTTCTATTTCAACAAAACCTTCAGGTATTTCAGAAAGTGAATATATATAAGCAATGTTGTTTGTCGTATCACCCTCAAAAAACAAGTCAGTAAATCCGTCATAAACTTTATAGATAAAATCAACAATCGGCTCTCTTATAGCACTAACGCTCATTGCACCTGCAAAAGCAACGATTATTGCAGCTATTAAAACAGCTATTGCTTTTCGATGATTTAATTTGCGTGGCTTTTTGTTATTCCCGATACTGTCAATCAGTTTTTTTATTTTCTTTTCAAATTCTTCGGAAAACTCGTAGTCAATTTCATCGTCGCATTTAGGTATATGTTCAAATTCTTTGGAGGCGTACTCTCTGAGAATACCAAAAAATTCTTCTTTACTTACTGACATTTTGAGAACCTCCTTTAAAAGCGATTTTATCTAAAATCAAGCTTTTACCTCTTACCAACTGCTTTTGTACTGTGTTGAAGTTTCGGTCTAATACCTGAGCCGTTTCAGGTATTGTCAAGCCTAAAACAAAATGATAATACAACACTTCACGATATTTATCGTCCAAGCAATCGATTGTTTCTATTATTTCTTTACAATCCAATTTTGCACAAACAGATTCGATAAATTCATCGTCGGTTATGATAAGTTTCTTTTCTTGACTTTCTTTTAAATATGCTGTTCTTACATTCCTTTTTCTAATTACACTTACCGAAGCATTTTTTACCGATTTAAGCAGATAGTTTCTTATATCAGATTCATTTTGGGCATTACATATTACATCCATATGGTAGGTAGCAATAGAACAAAAAATATCATGAACTACATCTTCTGCATCGTGGTTACTCTTCAAAATGGTACGGGCAAGCGTAAACATTTGCTTTCTGTATGTTCGGTACACTTCCTCAAACCGACTTTTTTCGGCTTGGCTATCAATTAAACTTAAATAGAACGCTAACATCTTTTCTCCTTTTGCATCCCACAATAATACTAGCACCAAGCAGGACAAACAAGTACGTTTTATTTGCGAATTTTTTAAAACAGAAACATCTGTGTATTATTCATTATACTCCATAAAAAATCAGCACGCAAGTAAAAAAACCTTGCCGTGCTGATTTTTGCGTTTTAAAGCCTTGTGTTATCAACTCTTCCGAGATGCTAATTCGTTACATTCAAAGGAAATAAATCTATTTGAGGTTATTTGCTTCTATTCTTCTTCACATTGTAATTATCCTTACATTCCGAACTGCAAAATACAACATTTCCTCTGTTTGCAACGAATGCCGACATACAATTTTTGCAGAGTTCGAGATTGGTTGTGGTGTCTGTAAGTATTATATTGAGCATCAAATGAATACCGAGTAGGAATGAATGAAAATCCCAAACGATTGTAGGCTTGTCATAAAATGAAATATGGTAGGTCGGTGCAATTCGCTGAAAGCTGATATTGCCTGCTTGTAAATCATTTTAGTTTCTTCGTCTAACTTGTCATTTGAATAATACATTTCGGATGTTGCTAATGTAAATGCCCAATCTTTGAATTGAAGCAAAATTCAATCGTATCGCTCAGCATATTCTCTCTGAAAACTCATATTCATCGCCTGCGGTTGGTCAGCAAAAGTCATCATCAACGCAAGCATTTTCTTATCCTCATAAACGTTCCAAGCCGATTCAATTCTTTTTTTGGTGAACATCAAGTTTTTTGAACGGATAAATAATATTGAGATAATCCTGCGTTGTCATTGTTTCGGATTTTATGAAATAATTCTTCGGAAGATATACTGCTTCATAACTTAATGGAGTGAAATTTGAAACAGATATTCGCAATGTTGATTTCTCGTTTATGGATGAAAGCAATTTGACTGCTCTTTTAGATAATCTTCTTGAAAATGCTTTTGAGGCTGCTAAAACAATTCAAAAAAGAATTGACTTGTTTGTATAAAACAAAAAACGAACATTATTTAATTGTTAAAGCAAAAAAATCGTACGATACCCCTCCGAAACAAAAAGGAAATATATTTATATCGTCAAAACCAAATAAAAACTATCATGGCATTGGTATTAGAAGTATATAAGCGAATTGCTCAGAAATATGACGGTAGTTCGTAGTTTGAATATGATTCCAAAACCAAAATGTTTTGTTCTGAGATAATGTAAAAAAAGAATCCTATCAAATTAGCAAGCAGTGCATTCCTACGTAGGATTGCATAAAATCACATAAACAAGTTTGCGATTTTAAATGCTTGTTGGTAAATCAATTCCCCAACCCCCTAATAAAAATTTGAGAGAGAATTTTATAAATTCTCTCTCAAAGCTGTGATTTAATGAATATGACTAATAAAATTATTCTTTATTTTTTATTCTTTCATACAAATCTTTCAATTCCATAAATTCGCTTATGATTTTATTCTGAAACTCTACATTTGAATGTATGGGATTGTATACTAAATTTTCAATTTTATTTATCACATCATCCGTTAATGGGTCAATATTATTTCTCGCCTTAATTAAATGTTCCATTGTTAATAAATCAATTCTTCTTAAATAATAATGTTCCATATCTTTACTATTAAAGTGTCTTAAAAAAGCTTTTAAGGTTCCAACCCATTTAATATTAGGATAATCTTTAAATGGTAGTTGGTCTTCCATAATATTATCAGCATAATAAGCTATATGGTATCCTCTGTTAGCTTCATTATACGACTCGTCTGTTTTCAGCAAATCGTAAAACTTTTGTTCATCTTCCAATCTCCCGATTTTTATTGCACCAAAATATAAAGAGAGCATAACCGAAATATGAGTTTCACTTTTGAATGCAGTATTTATCAAAGTTTCTCTGTGGGCACTATCTAATCTTCCTATATGGTAAATTGCATGAACCCGTTTAGATACAGATTCGAAATCATCTTTGCCTAGATTAACCAAATACTGCTCATGTATGTTACTAATTATAGTGTTTTTCTCTTCTTGCGAGCATTCCCTCCATATAGCTCTAAAATATCTGTTAATCTCAGGGCGCATAACGTAATTTAGAAAATCTGGATAAGGGTACTCTTTTTTTGTGCAACCAATATAAATTGTATTAGCAACAAGATATTCTAAAAACTGTTCATGGAACGTTCCGAACACTATATTTTCTGAACTATCGAACAACGCTTCAAAATGCGAAATTGAAAAATCCAATCCAACTGAAGGCAATATTTCTTTTAGTTTTGGAATCAAATAACTCCACTTTGACTGAAGTTTTTTATATTTGTTTTTATAAACTATCCATGCTGCATAAGACCAAACACAAATAAGAATTGATGGGTCAACTTCGTTTTGACCTAGCCTAGAAAGTTCTCTTTTAGCAAGTTCAGTCAAACAGGCTTTAAACAAATCAACTCGTGAAGAAATTGTCTCTGGAACACTCATCCTGTTTTGTTCAATAATCCATAACAACATTGTTACAAGCAAAGGGCTATTTAACATATTAGAAAGATCTTCGTTCTCAGTGAGTAAATCGTGTACACTAGTTAAAAATTTCTCATCCTTTCCTTTTATTCTACAAAAATTATCAATATATTCGTTCGCTTTTTCACTATTCCAAGTTTTGATTTTTACTCGCACATTAAATTTATCTGCGAAGTTAAATGTGTTTATATAGCGTAAAGCATATTGTTGTCTACAAGTCAACAAAACAGGATGCGAAAAGACATCCGAAGAACTAATTCTTTCGATTTCTTCAACAGTCATTTTCTCGGCTATTTCATCAAAACCATCAAAGTAAAAATAAGGCTGAATATCAGTTGAATCAAAATAAGGGTAGTATTGTTTGTTTAAATCTTCCGCAAAAGCATCAATAATATATTTTTCAAAACTAAAGTGATAAGAAGAGTTTTTTGCTTTTAACCCTACATATAATGGTATCTTGTATGTACTGTCTGCTAAAAAAGAATTAACATGAGAAAAATAACTCTTTGCTAAAATAGTTGTTTTACCATAACCGGCTTCTCCAAAAACCAATATTGAAGAATCATTAATTAATGTATTTAATATTTTAGTATCCAGAGTTGTTCCATCATTACACAGTACACCAGACTCAACTTCAAAGGTTGGTTCAAGATAGTATCCTCTAGAAAAAACATCTCCTAATGACAGAGAAAAACCAGTAGATGTATGGCGTCTCTCTAGCTTTCCTTTTTGTTTCTTCACTATTTGTTCTAATAAAAATCTTGATAAACCTTTTAATTTGCCTTCAACACGATTAATAAGATCTGTTTGATTCTCATATTGTTCAATCCAGTTGCTTGAATGATGTAGAACATATGCTTGCTGAATACGTTCAACGAAATCAATAACTTTTATTTCAATATTTTCAAATTTTCCATTGTGTTTGTGATCGAAACTTTGTTTTAATACGTTTTCATCTTTTTCTTCAGGATGATCTTCCTTCCAAGCTTTAAACGATTTCTTATACTGATATCTAGCGTTCCAAGTTTCTTTTGAAACAAAAACAAAGCACGGCTTATCAGAATCAATAACTTTCAAATATTCTTCTTCAGTAATCGAAACCGTTGAATCGCCGAAGTATATACCGCCATATCTATTGTTTATAATCAGCAATGCCATGTCTATTCTTTCAAGAGCTCTTAAACAACTATCATGTGAGTGAGTTTGGGGTTCTACTGGAAAATCAGGAAGTTCAAACGCTGAAACTCTTATGTTTTTTTCATGCAGCTGATTAATTATTGCAGTTCTTTCATTGTGTAGATCATAATCGGTTGACAATACACTTATCACCCAAGGTTTTAATTCCATTTTCATCACCATTTTTACTTACTTTTTTTAAAAACTATTATATCTTCCTTATCAACACCACCAACTCGTATTACTCTACTTCCGATATTCCGAGTAACCTGGCATATTTTTGTGAAACCAAAATTATTTTCAATGTCATTGCATAAATACTCAATGGTGTTGTAATTATTAATTATCTTTGCTCTTCCTTGACCAATAACCAAACAAAAGAACCCATCTTTAACCAAAATCCTTTCGACATTGTTAAAAACATTATGCATAGAAGAATAAAAAGCATTAACAACATCTTCAGACTTGCTTCTTCTCTTTCTTCTAGCACCAATTTCTTGTTTGGGAGTTTCGTTAAACCCCTCTAAATTCTGAAAAAACATATTAGTTAAACGCATTGTTTTAATATAATCTTGAGAACACAAGTATGGAGGGGATGTAAGAACTAAATTTATACTTTCATCTTTTATCCATCCTAGGTTTTCAGCATTTCCTGAATGCACAATAGATTTATCGATTAATTCAGATAGAGCAACGTTTTGTTGTGAGAAATCAAATTGTCTAATAAAATCTCTTGAAGATAAAACAATTTGTTTAATCTTGTTTAGATATAACTTTTTCGCGTTTCTATATATAAGATTTGCTGGTTTACAATTATCTGTTACATATGTAAAATGTCCGGACTGGGAACTTGCAGATTTCAAAATAGATGCTACGGCCAATTTTCTTATTTGGAATATAGTGTCACTTTTGCTACGTTCAGAATACATCAATTCTATAATAGAAAAAAGTTCTTTTAGTGTGTTTTTTTCATACCAACCAAAAACATCAAAACTAATATTGTATTTTATTGCAATGTTTTGTAGATTATCATCGTTTATGTTAATTTTATTTAAAAGACACTCTTCTTCATCGAGAAAATTTTCATCATCCAAACATATTCTTATAGCTTTTAATAATGAACTGGCAATTTCAGTAGCAAAAGGATTTAAATCATTGTATATAGAGTATCGACCCTGCCTTATTGCTTCTATGCTCGTAGTACCTTTCCCTCCAAAAGGATCCAAAACAATGTCTCCAGGTTTTGTTAACAATGCAATAAGCATTTTAGGTATCGGAGGAATGAAAGTCGCCGGATACCATGGAATCGAATTAATATCTAAAGGATATTTTGCGCTGTTATAGTCCGAAAAATCCCAATTAATACTTTTTAAATTTTTTTCTATTTCTTCAATTCTCATAATATATCACCTTCAATAAATGCGTATCTCATAACCTTTTAAAATAGAATTAGATAATAAATTCATTAGCTCAATGAGATTTTCTTTTTTAAAAGAAACTAGTTTCCTTTCACAAACACCATTTTTCTCAAACGATCTATGATTCGAATTGCTAAAAGGAGTAAACAAACCTAACAAAGCACCCTCTGTAAATGACGACGGCTCATCAATTAAAAATTCTCGACCATCCTTAATTGCTTTGTTAAGTAATTGACGTTTTCTTTTGTCAGGATAGAAATTCGCAACAACAGCATTAGTAGGAGTGCTATCTAATTTTTTAGAACTTATAGAAAGCAGATTGATAAAATAATCACTTGAGATCCTTTCGATATCGAACAAATGCTTGTTGATATATCTTGATACCCCATCGCCTTTAATATGTAGAATCCCTAAACATTGATAGGGTCGACATAATAAAACTCGTTTTATTATGTCGCGGCTTTGGGGATTAGCTAACAAGTAATCATGAATTATACTTGAATCAGTTAAAGTCCACGAGTTGGTTTCTATCAAGTTTTGTTTATTGCTGTTATTCATCAAAAGATTAATTGACTTTTTTATCATTGTTTGATATGCAAAATCATCAATGCTTTCAAAAATTGCCGTGTATTGAATATCTCTCATTCGTTGCCAAGTTCGAATATCATCAACTGAATTTCCATCATAATACACATTGTTGTTTTTTAGTTTAAAAGAACAAGCTAATTTTTCTGCTAGCTTCTTGCAATCACCAACCCAAATACCCATTGCAGAAGATGCTCGAATTACATTATCTATGTTGTCTAAATCCATTCCGTTGCCATTCAGTAAAGGTGATAAATACTCACTTTTGTCACCAGCAGCTATTTTAGCTATGCGATACAAGTCTACACCGATTTCTTGACCTTTTTTACTTTGACACACGCTTCTTAGTTTTAACCCTTCATCCTGAAACACTCTAATCATATTGCCTTGGAAGTCGTTGGTTTTGTCTAATATTACATTTCTTAAATGTTGTTCGTGATCAAAATTATATTTCGCCTGAAGAACTTCTTCCATTGCGTGGGCGAACGGAGGTGTTCCAACATCGTGATATAAACATGCCATCATTAATTCTATCTTTTCCTTTTCGGATAGGTTTAAAGATTCTGCACATAATCCTGCTAAATGGCAAACCCCTAAAGAGTGTTCATAACGAGATGTAGAAGCAAAAGAAGGAAAGGCAACAAATTGATTGTTTGCCATTCGAACATCTCTAAGTCTTAATAATCCGGGGCAATTTAGTAAATCCAAAATAATGGATGGAAATTTTAACTCACCATACAACCTGTCATATATAGTTTTCATATTATAAAAATCACCTCGATAATTTAATGTTAAAACGATCTAAAATCATTTGTTCTTTTAAATATTCCGTATCTTTGTAGAACTCATTATAGGCATAATCCACTAAACCCAAGAGATCTTGCCTATTCAAATTTTCGCTTTCATAAACAATTTCACCCCAAGGCAAATTATCTTTCAATATAATATCAACCCACATACTTTTATCGTTATAAATTTTATCATATATAGGTGTTCCTGGATAGACAAAAAGTGGATTATAGTGGGCAAAATCTAACCCTAATTTTTGGGACTCTTCAATTAAATCTATTACATCCTTTTTTGTTTCATTTTCACCGCCTAAAATAAAAGTTGCAGATAGTTTTATATTGGATATTTCCTTTATATGCAGATTAGCTTCTTTTAATTTTGAAATTTCATAAACTGTTTTTCCAAGAAAATCAAGACCACGCCTTGTGGTTTTTTCAATTCCTATATTAATTTGTCTACATCCACTCTTTTCTAAAAAATTAATTGAATTATCATTTAAGTTGATAATAAGATCAGGTCTCATTTCTATTTGCCATGTTACATTAAGTTTCTTTTCTAATAATGAATTACAGAAGGAAAAAACATCTTCATTGACTGATTGTGGATTGTAAAAAAAGCAATCATCATAAAACACAATATCATTTACATTATATTTATTTTTCAATAGTTCCATTTCTTCTATAATATTAGAAGTACTTCTTTTTCTAAAAACGCGCGAAGCTCCTAAATTACCTGACACGCAGTATTTACATCTGTATGGGCAATTTCGTGATGTTATCATAGCAGCGGTATTGTTATCTTTGTTAGTACGTCTTTTCGAAAATTTATCATTAATAGACAAATCTCGGTATGGAAATTGAATTTTATCTATATCATCGATTAGATTTTTATAACAGTAACCTTCGCGAGAAACATACTTGCTATTTTCAATGTTTTTGCCTTTTTTTAATGTTTCAATTATATTAGGAACAGCCTCTTCTCCATCTCCTTTTACTAAATATTTTATATCTAATCTTTCAAAAAATAACCACTCTTGACCATCAATTGATGCAAGGGGTCCTCCAGCAAAAACTGGAATTTCAGTAAAAACACTTTTACAACATTTTGATATTACTTCTAAAGCTTTTATTTGACTTGTTATACAAGGTCCAATACCAACTACTAAAGGTGAATATTTTTTTAGCTCTTCTAATAATTCTTTTTCAAAATTCATTAAATTTGTATAATAAAAAGAGTCTATCATTTTTGTACAGTCGATTATATCCCAGGAGTAGCCTTTAACTTCAACTGATGAAATAAGATATCCTAATCCCAGAGGAAAAATCGAGCCGCTCCCATTTCGCATATGGAAAGGAGGGTTAATTAAAAGCAAGTCAACATTTTTCATAATTTCACTTCACAATCTATAAATATTATAACATAAAATTAGCAAAGAAATCAACAACTAGCTGTTCTTGAATTCACCAATTTAATCCTTTTTAATTAAATATAAAGGAAATGAATTCCTATAGTGTATATGACAAAAATCGCCAAACATCACACAAGAATTTTTATTTTCTACGCACCTAATAAAAAAGCTATGTAAAAGTTGTGAGTTTTGCCAAAAGTTTTTACTATAATGTTACATCGAAATAATAAATCCATAACATACTGAACAACTAAAATTCTAATATGTTTAGTCGATTTTGCTAATATATAAAATCGCAGACTATTTCGTGTCGGATTCCTATATATAAACAACAAATATTTATTT
>JAEIGA010012730.1_pt1 | contig 12780 bp, 27 predicted proteins | sample 9270691 | NCBI WGS metagenome assembly JAEIGA01 (sample SAMN17057246, study PRJNA624740) | gut metagenome | biome: biome; isolation source: fecal sample | host: Bos grunniens | place: China: Xizang | collected 2019 | reverse complement strand
CGGATTTCTGCGTTGCTAATCGCGCCGATACTGTTGCCCTGCATCATCTGATTAAATGTCTCGGTGGTATCCTCCAGCAGAGCGTAAGACCACGCACAGCCCAGCTCATACTCAGCATCTGCGTCAATGCCGTAGAAGTTGCACAGCACGTTGATACCGTATACAAGCTGCTGCATATATTGTTCGTACTCGCGATGGATATCATCCAGCAGACAGAAGGTCTGATACATTGCACGGCGGATTTCCGTCGCGGTTGCGCCCTGAGTTGCCATGTCTGTGAGGATGCCGCGAGAAACGCCGACCTCTTTTTCCAACAGTGCAAAATGCTGCTGAAGTTTATTAAAATAGGAAGATTCACGCAGCGCAGGATCGAAGATGTCCAAGCGGAGCTGGTCGCTCTCACCCAAACGTACAAAAAGATCATCATCCAGTCCTCTGCTGATTGCATTGCCGTTGGCATCGTATTCGTCACGCAGAAGGTTGCGATCAGCCATGATGCGTACCTTCTTGTGATCAAATTCCAGCTCGACATCCTCGAGGGTCTGTGCAATCTTGCGCAGGGTTGCGTCACAACCGAAAGTGATCGGCACGCCCGTGATGTCATCGGGGCGGCGGTTAGCCGTGGGGCAACGGAAGATACCAATTGGCAGCCTGTCAACGCCCGCGATCTGCACCTCGGGCGGAATCGCTGCCCAACGCTGCACGGCGGTCAGCGGTATTTCCGTGCCGCTTTCGGTTGCTTTGTTGGTGATGGTATAAACGCCGTTCTCCACGGTGTAGGAAGTCCAGCGGTAATACTGCTTACCGTCAGCATCCTCAAACGCATCTGCCAGCACAACGCACTGCGTGATGTCGGAGCCCTGCACACCTGTGATATAGATGCGGTCGCGGGTCACGGTGCTGGTATAGATTTTTCTACCCAGCCCAGTATCAACGCTGTACGGTATCGTTGCGATCATGCCCACGCCCAGCGCAGCTGCAATGTTGCGTTTTGCGTTCGCAAACTCTTTCTGCACAAGATTGTCCAGCATTTCGACACGCGCAGAATCATCGCCGGTAACGCTAATGCTTGCGTCACCAAATGCAAGGGTAGCGAGTGCGTTAGCTATCAGCGCGGTTATGTTTTCGCGTGTGTTATCGTAGTACTGCTGCGCGTCATATTCGGCGGCGGTCAGCGCGTCATCACTCTGCTGAGGGGTGATGTTGAAAAGCTGCTGCACCCATCCGCGCAAGCGCGTCCATACTCCGCTTGCCATGTTTTAGTCACCATCCCATCGGTCTCAAAATCGTATATGCCAAATAACGCATTGCGTCCATGGCATGGTCATCTTTTTTAATCGGCTTGTCACTGTCGGATTTTTCGTCCCAGCTATACAATCCGAACTCTTTTTTGGTAGCCTCGCAGCGGTTATTGATTAATATCCTTCCCGCCTTGATGAGTGCACCCGTGCGGCGTATTCCCTCGACTACATCGTTATTGGCTTTGCGTACGCTAAAACGTCCACGGTGGCGGATCTCAGCGATGAACGATGCGGCTGACGGGTCGATGACTACTGACCTGATCGGATAGTCAGCAGCCAGCTCGACAAGCGCATCATAATACTCACTATCCGTACGCTGTGCGTTCTGCCCGTCTCGACCGCTGTAGTAATATTCGTCCATCATGATCGCCTCACGGTCGCGCAGGGAAATTGCCCACAGCTGCATGGCGCAGGGGTTGAGCGTTCCATAGTCGCACGAAATATAAAACTCCCAACCAGGCATATGCGGCGGTATGATCGCATCCGTGCATTTCGACTCATCGAAAAACGGATATATCAGACCTTCAGCCTTTACCCACTTACCGAGGATGTACCGATCATAAAAGACCGTGCCCGTGTATTCCCGCTTGAGGTTCTGCACGAATTCGGGCGGCAGGAATGGATTATCATCAATACAGTAGTTTTGGCTGTAGATGTCCGCATTACTGTCCAAAAATGCCTTTAGCCAATGACCAGGATGCGCGGGGTTATATGTTCCATCAAAGCAGCTGTACGGTTTATCGAGACGCGATTTGAGCATCTCGAAAACTTCCTGCGACCAGTTAGCAACCTCATCACCATAGCAATATTTGATCGATGCGCCCTGTATTTTGCTGACCTGCGTCACGCGTTCAGCACCGAGCGCATAACAGCGTTCGCCAAAAAGCATGACGGTGTTGTCGCTCGATATGTTGCCGACAAGCTCTTTGCCGTACAGGTTGCGCATCGGTTCCAAAACGTTACGCTCTATAGTCGATTTAGTAACGCCCAACACGACAGCAAGACCGTCCTCACCGACACGCTCACGGATACGCATTGGAATTATCCAGCGATAATCCATGTACGTTTTGCCGCTTCGTGTGGCACCGCCCTTGAAATTCCAGCGGTGATTTGCTTCACGTGCAAAGTCAGTCTGCTTCGGTGTTAACAGCATTTTTGAATCCTGCAATCATTGCATCGAGCTTTGCGAGGGTATCGCCGCTTGCGTCCTCGACAGCATATCCGGGCTTGCCGTAGACTCTGTCAAGGATCGAGTCAGCAACTTTGTTCTTCAGATCGAGCGGTGCGTTCTCATCGTGAAGTATCCGCCGCTTCAGCTCGATAGATTCGGGTACAAGCTCAGACAGCGCTTTTTTTATGTTGTCGGGCACTTTGGGTCTGCCGCCCGGGTTGCCGCTTTTTCCTTTTTGAAAGCGACCTGTTGCATCCCTGTTCTGAGACATCCGCTCGCCTCCCTTCTTTTGGCATAAAAATAGGAGGCTGGGCTGTTGCCCGACCTCCATAAATCCACGATATCATTTTAAGCCTTTTGCGCATATCAGCACCATATCAAAAACATATCAAAAGCATATCAAATACATATCAAATACATATCATCAGCTTGTCGTATCCACTTGCTATCTTGCGGTTTACTGTAGCCAGCGACACATGCATTGTCTCAGCAATTGCTTCATGCGTCAGCTCGCGTATGTATTTGTGTTTGAGTGCTTCGTGTTCTTCCGTTTCGAGTCGATCCGCATCGGGATGTGTGTCGATCGTCGCAATCAGCGTGTTCCGCTCGCGTTCCAGTTCGTGCACTTTAATCATGATATCGTCGATCTCTTGATTGATGTCGCACAAATCAAGCTTTTCGCCACCGTGCGGCATTCCGCTGATATGGGAGGTGACCTTGTATTTTTGAGACTCCCAACGCCTTGCAGAGTCTTTCAACCGCTCTATCTGCCGCTCTATTCGTCGCGCATCTAACATCATCTGTATAAGCCGCGGTTGAGCGGCATACGGTATTTTGTCTCTCAACCAATCACCTCCCTATTTTTATGTCGATTAACGCCAATATGCTACTATCGTTTCGCCACACCTGGGGCAGATATAGACCATCTGAGTCTTACTGCCTTTGACGGCTGAGAATATCACCGGTTCAATACGTTTCGCGCCGCAATAGTTGCAAAATCGTATACTTTTGCGCGGAATCTCATCAGGGTACGTTTGATATGTCATCATCAATCACTACCCCCTCCCGTGTCAGTATCGTTACTACTGAAAAAAGCACAATCCACCATTTATTGAGCAGCACCGCCACAGTGCCGAATATCAGAGTAATCAGCACATTGTGGACGTACATCCCAAGCAGATTTTTATCCATCGGTCTCACCTCCCGAAAAAGTCTTGTCTATCTGCCGATCAATCTCTGTCAGCTCATCACGGAGCTGTTTACAGTGTCGGCAGTTATCGCAGTTGTCGTGTTCGTTGGGTTCCAGCTCGGCAAGTTCCACACGCACTGCCTTCTGTCGTGCGTATAGGGCATAAAGCCGTTCAAATCGTGCGTCAGCCATTGTCAATCAGTTCCCCTGCGCAAGCCGCATAGCCTGCGAGATCGATATAGTTGTCGGCCTTGCCGTGTCCCGATGATATGCGGGCAATCTTAAGCAGTGCCATCATGACGGCAACATCGTGTGCGGTGATGATGTGCTTTGTGTACGTGCTCCAAAACTCGGCGATGACCGCAAAATTATTCTCGGGTTTGCCGTAGTCGTCTACACGCTGACCGCTTACGCATTCGGCGGCTTTGGCGAGGATTTCTGCACGGGTCATAGGCTTGCCCTCACTCTTCAAGCAGGTACAGCTCGATGAGCTTGTTCTTGATTTCAGCGGGGTCATATTCTTCGTTGGTCGTAAAGGTGATGGCTTCCAGCGTTTCCTCAAGAGTCTTGAAGAAAAACACGGTAGACTTGCCGTGCTTGAGCGCGTACAGATTGATGCCCTTCTTTGCCCACCACGCTACGCACATATCGGCACCGATGTAGTCAGCAAGCTTCAGCTCGACGTGCTTGCAGGTCAGCAGGTAGTCGCGGATTTCGGTTTCACAGTTCTTGAAAAAATTGGTGTTCATTTTATTCCCTCCGATTATTGTTTTTATGTTGGTTTTTATTCCTCATAGTTCCATCTGAATGCATCATTTTCAATTGCATCAAATGCAGCGAGCACATTTTCTTCCTGTAGGTCATTCACCCAATAAGCACCCATTGCACCGTCCATTCTTTTCTTTGACCAGCGTCCTTTAAGGTATGCAATTACTGCCTCAAGGGTATGATAATATCTACCCGACCCTGCGTACTGTATTGCCCATTCGTGGAATACATCGTCGCCCTTCCACCTAACCACTCGCACGGGGATGTTGTTGACTTTAAACAGCGGGATTTCAGCGTATCTTCTCATCGATTGTGCACCTCATTATTATGTGGTAATAAACTCACTATGCGGCAGCCGCTCCACCCACTCACAGAACAACCGCCATTCGGGCAAGCGGTGGTTCTTGCGCTGCTTGTATATAGTTTTGAGCTGTCTATAATTGGTTGTCATTCGGGCGGTTAGCTGGAATCCGACGGGATTAGAATACAGTACGCGCAAGTAGTTTTCGGCGGTCGGGTTTACCTTATAAGCGGCAACCAGTTCCTTCATAATCTCGACCATGCGCGGATCGGTGTATCCGATGTAAGAGCTATCAAGGTCGAATTTGGTGATTCGATGCATAGTGCTCTGAGAACTGACGAAATCGAGAAAATGATAGCGTTCGGCTTCCGTCCATGCCTTCACGGTCAGCGTCAGATCAAACTGCACGATGATGCCCGTGAGGAACTGATCGTGCCCAGTTCCCGGCTCGGCGGATGCCAGCTTGCTCACAGTGTCGGTAATGTCGCAAGTGCACTTAGCAGTATCGACCGCCATCGGGTACTTACTTGCCTTGATGCTTGAGTCAAAACCGTAGACTTCCCAGTTAGATATCATTTGTTGCCATCCCCTTCCTTGAGTCCTACCAGCCAATCAAGGCTGACATTAAACGCCTGTGCGATCTTCACGGCAGCCGCGAGGTTGGGCAATACTTCCCCATGTTCCCACCTAAAATAATTGTTACGCGTGCCGCCAATTTCCTGCATGGCTTCCTCCAGCGTCCAACACCGATCATATCGGAGCTGCGCAAGACGCTGAGCAAATGCCCTTTTGTCAAAGTCCGCCATCATTTTCACCTCTCTTTATCTCGATCAATCGCTGGTTTTTCGACCCGCGCCACGGCAGGTTTAAGGTCTTTTGCGTAATATCAAACCGCCCATCTATCAGCACATCCAGCTCGGGCAGTAGCATGGATTTTGTGGCATCCTTGCAAATCTCGTGCACGGTGTAGCCCGTGTACGCCCACACATTCAGACCTAAACGGTGCGCCGCCCTTGCTAACTCAATGCACGGCTCGGACTGGCAGAACGGCTCACCGCCCGACAGGGTCAGCCCATCCAGCAGTGGGTTGTCTTCCATCATGCGAATGATTTCGGATGTGTCAATCACGCGCCCGCCGTGGAAGTCGTGCGTTTCGGGGTTGTGGCAGCCTTCACAGTGGTGCGGGCAGCCCTGCACGAAGACCGTTAGCCGGATGCCCGTACCGTCAACTATGGAGTCATTGTGGATTCCTGCAATGCGGATGTTCATGGTGTTTCAGCATCCATTCTCGCCCCACAATGCGGGCAATATCGGCTGAGCACATGCGGGTATCCGGCCGATGAATCCCCACGCCCGCCACGGAGCGGGTACTCGCCACAATTAGAGCAAACGCGTGGTATCTTCCACGGATCTATAGTGTGCGCTCCGCTTATATAGTTCGGCATTTCTCCGTGTCCGTCCGTTATTCCTCTGCGCATACGGGCTTCCACCCAGTATGCGACATTATCGGTTGTCTCGCCGTTCATAACTCGCATATTCCTCCATTCTGTGATAGTTGCGCAGCATCGATTCCTTCGGCGGATGTCGCCAGTATTTCTTTTCGCACTCAGCGCAGCAAAACCGTGAGCGCTTGTCGGGTCGGTCTGTTTCCGTCACAACCACGCGCCCACATTTCCAATAAGCGCATGTAAATGTCACCGATGGCCGTGGGGGCTTAGGCTTGCCCCATGTGGTACGTGCGCACTTTTTTGAGCAATAAATCTGCACGACGGTCAACGGCATATACTCGGTGTTGCAGACGGGGCATATATGGGCGCTCATTTTCGTTCCTCCTTTGTCTGTACATCGGTTACACATATGTAGAACGACGGTTTCTTGAGTTTGCCGGCTTTTTGTTTGCACAAATGCTCGTATATCGTTTGTTTCTTGAAGCCCATTATCTCTGCGACTTTTTCAACGGGCTGCTCGAAAACTATCAGCGCATCGTCTTTTGTGCGGTAGACACTGTACAGTTTAGTTGTTCTCGAAGCACATTTTCCCGTTGCATCTCGAAACTCGCATTCTAGCCGTTCGCACTCGTTGCGCTTTGTTGAACTTAAGGTTGCAAAACCGTACACTGGGCAAATATAACGATCCGCGTCATCGATCCGGCGCATCGCTTTCCTCCAAATCCATATTCGCGCCACAATGAGGACAATAATTGTATGCGATTGAATCGTTAACATAAGTAACCTTTCCGCATTCACTACACCGTAGCCCCAAGGTTGTGGGTAAATATTTCATAACCACGTAACGCCTGAACATCGAGCCCAAATGCAAAATGTCGAAGCTTCTTGTTTTTGAATACACGCGCCATTGTCCACATCGCACAGGTTTAGCGTCAACAGCAGGCATATTCTCAATATCAAACGCCGCTTCTGTAATTGCAAGACGGGTTATAACGCCCTCGTTCGTCATAGGTTCCTTTGTTGTGATTAACTTTTTCACCTTATCACGCAGCATTTTCGCCGCAGCTTCACGGCTTATTAAATCACTCATCGCTTGCCCTCCTGTTCCATGCGTCGGAAGCTTTGTCGTTAGCGCAGTATTCTGCCGATATCGTGATACCGTCCGTGCAAACACCGCATTTTGAGCACTTCACATATACGCAAGGTAATGTTAACTGTGCAGCCATTTTGATTATTGCCTCGCCCCCGCAAAACGGGCAGGGCTTCAGGTCGTTAGTCATCCTCATCGCCTTCCTCCACTCAAATCAGGAGTCCATTGTTCAGCCATAGCGCGGGCTATTCCCAAGAAGGTACGACTTCTAAACTTGGAACGTTCTGATAGCGGGTTAATTAAACTCGACTCCCAGAACCACTTATCCCATTTGCGACCTGTGCTTGATATGTGAAACTCTTGGGCTACGACTTTTGTGGGGGTAAGCTTAGGCAAGCCTTTGAGCCAAAGCCCGGTTTTTTTGCTCGTTGGATGACCAAACTGCAGCGGCTGAACATACTGAGTAGCAGGCTTGTATCTTCTTGACATTATTCCCACGGGGTTCTCAATGCAGATTCGTTCGCACTTTGCGTCAACGAAACGCATAAAAAAAGCCACAGCTATCTCTCTGTCTTCTATACGTTTCTTTGCCTTATCACCGTACAAATCTACATTGCAATGTTTCTGCCCACTCATGCAGAGATATGTACACGGTGGGTGAGCAATTATCAAATCCCATTCGCCATCAATCCGATGCATCACGCCGTCGCAAGTCGTAAACTCGCAATTACCGTTAAGCAGCGGCAGCACATCTTGCTGGATATGCCACTCGGGATGTCCGCCTGAACACTCGATGATGTCACATGAAAAAGCGTTGTGCCCGCGCTTGCGCATCTCAATGCAGACCGCTTGCGACTCTTCACAAGCAACAAGAATGTTCCATGAACGCAACGCCTCGCGGCTTATCAGGTCAGTCATCTGCGTCGCCTCCATTCTCAGTAATCGCCTATCCATATATCCAAAGCGTTTCGGCAATCTTCGCACAGGTCGTACACTATCGGGTTCAGATCTTTCGATTTCCAATTGCTGAAAAACTTAAACTTGTATATTTCAATTGTCTGCGTGCAAAACCTCGTCCGCCGAAGTGCCTCGCCATGTTCGCCAAGCGAAGCACCGCACCTGTCACATTTGTATGTGGTTTTTTTCATTCTTCATTCTCCTTTTCCACCAACACGAAAGCCCCGAAAAACGTTGCTGCAAAATATCCGATAAGCCCCGCTGCCCAACCGTAAGCGAGGACGAGCCACGCGAGGAGGGCAAGCCACACAAGGGCAAAAAGGTATTTGAAAACGCTCATTTAAGTATCCCCCTGCGGCAGCGTGTCTCTTACTCGCGGCAGATACACGCCCAGCTTTTCCAGTTCGAGATAAACATCTTCGTTGGTGATATGCTCGATCTGTATGTCTGCGGCTGCGTTAGCCACGCGCATGAGGCGTTTCCGTCCGAATCCGTACACTCGATGCAGAGCCAGCAGCAGCGGAGCGTAAGCGCTTTCGTAGCCGTACTCGAGGCCGTATTCGTGCCCTTCTTTGTATCCTTTCGTGTACCAGGTCCTCAGATCCGCTTCAGTTATTCCATTCCGACAGAGGCGATCAACCAGTTCCTGTCGCGTAGGGTGATGCGGCCTAATACCTGCATAACGGTGTTTTTTGTTGCTCATAGTTGTCTTTCCTTCTTTCGCAGTTCGGCGCGTGCTTCGTACAGCTCACACGTAGGTGTTTGACAGACAGTACCGCGTAGGTACGGGCACTGCTTACAAAAAGCGTGAATGCTCTGATTACAGAGTCGCAAGAGCTTGCGCTGGTCATTAATGACCTCACCCATTTTTTTCTCGCGCCCGTTGTCGTAATAGACGGTAGCAGCAAGGATGTCATCGTTACATTTACGCATCCTGTCAACAAGCGTTGAATAATTGATTCCGTTCAACGCGGCGATTTCGCGCATCGTGCGCAGCTTGCCCGCGTATTCGTAGAGTCGTGCTCCGGCTGACATCTCAACACACCTTCCCGTGCTTGTATGGGCGCTGCTTGTTGCGTTCCATCTTGTTGACAAGGATGCTGCCAAAATCTACGCCCATATAACCGGCAAGGTCGAATGTGCGGATTACCGCGTCTGCAAGCTCTTCGGCAACGAAATCATCCGCCTCGCCGTGCTGGATGGCTGCGACGGCCTCGCCGCACTCAGACATTATTTTCGCGATCTGCTCAAGCGTGAAGCTGCGGCCAACAAGGAACGTTTCCTCGAACATCCCTTCAACGCGCATACTATTCATGAGATGCTGCTGATCGTCGTAAAAACCATGTTCGATTGCCGTTTCGTGCGCAACTTCAGTGAGGTGGTTGATCATCTCAGCTGCAGTGTTTTTTATCTCTGCCATTGTTGTGTTCCCCCTTCATTGTCTTCAGCGTTTCATTGCTTTATCTTCCATTAGTTGCTTCCAATCAAAATCCGCCTTGTCGAGCCGTTCCAGCTCGGGGTCGATGTCTTCAAAACCATCACGATAGTCAGGGTCTGTCACCCCAAATATCATCTCAAAAACGGTCAAATCATCTTCACGGGGCATCGTAAAAAATCACCTCCAAGGTTACCGAGTTACCGAAGTTACCCTAATTCCCTATATATATATGGTGCATTGCTGTGTGCCCCCAATTTACTTATTATTTTTTTATCTATATATTTGGTAACTTGGGTAACCTAAAGGGGGTAAAACCCAATAAAATCAAGGGTTTTGACGGGTTACCGAACAGGTTACCCAAAGGTTACCCAAGCCGTTTTAGGGCTCTTCGGTAACCTTTTCCGGCCCTGCATCGTCTTTTATGCCTACCTTTTTCCACGCTTTGGGCTTTCCATATCCGCCGATATGCTGGTTACCGACGCGTTCCCAGCCGCGCATATTCTGCATTATGACTCCGATATCGCGGCTGTCCTTTGCGCTGATAGCACGGTCTTCGGGCATCCCCAATGCATCCCGCCAAAGCTGTTTGACGCAGGTCAATCCGCCGTTTTCGCGCAGGGCTAAGTATCTCTCAATATCGGCTATGCGGTAATCCTCTTCACTGGCTGCCGCCTGTGCTGCTTTTATCTCAGCAGAGAGGTCAGGATTAGCCACGGGTGCAAGCTTGCCCTGATCGTAGAGGTATTTCGCCTCAGCCCAGCATTGCTTGACATCCTCGCGGAGTTCTTCCTGCCTGCTATGCAGCGTGTACGGCTCGACGCGTACAACGATAGGAAAAAAGCGTCTGCCACCTGTCTTGTCGCCGATGAATTCGAGGTGGTTGGTCGTCCCGGCAAAAAAGCACTGTCGCGGTGTTTCGCTCGTGTACTTAGCGTAGGGGCGGCGGTAGTGATCGAATCTGCGTGTGACGTATGCTTTGATTGCTTCTTGTTCTTTCGCTCGGGTCATCGCATACATTTCGTCGAAAACGCACAGCCATTTTCCTTCCAGCGCTTCAATGCTCTGTTGACCTTCTACGCTTGTGACCTCACCAAAAAATTCGTCTTCCATTACAAGCCAGCGCAGAAAGGAGGTCTTGCCTTCGCCTTGCGTCGTGCCGATCAGAACAACCATGTTGTCGAACTGGCAACCAGGATTGTAAACGCGATGGATTCCGCCCGCAAAAAACAGCCTTGAGACTTCACGCGTGTAGTCGGTATCCTCACATTTGAGGTATTTGGAAAACAGTGTGTATATGCGGCTCTTGCCGTCCCACGTTAGTCCCTCGATCGTCTCGCGTACGGGGTGATATTCACGGCGGCGTAGAATAATTCGAAATGCATCATCGAGCTTTGCTGTGTTGTGAATTTGGTAGTCTTTCTCAATTTCATTACGCATCCATGAGTCATCTGCATCTGTCCATTTGTGTCCGTCAATGTATGCCGTGTCAGACATCAGGTTGAAGCGGATACCTGCAAAACGCGGGTCGTTATCAAGGATTGAAACGAAATTGTCAATGGTGAGCATCACGCGTCCACGCGAATCCGTCATCAGCGGGAACCCGTATCGGCTGGCTATATCGCGGTTTGTCGGTTCGAGCTGTTTCTTACACGCGTTATAGATGCGATCAAACTCAAGGGTCTTTTTTCGGCGACTTGCCTCGGCGCGATACTCCGCCCATGTGCGCTGCCGCCACAGTTCGTCATCGACATCGAATAGCGTCATAATCGACTCAAAAAACTGCTCATCCGTCATCATCGGCAACGGCAAATCCTGCATCGACTGCAAGCATCATCACCTCCATATCGTTGCGCAGACCGAGTATTTCGGCTGCGTGTAGTGCATCGGGGAGCGTGTCGGCTCCCGTGTAAGATTGGTAGTAATCGAGGTATTTGTCGAGGGCTGTCGTGTCGCGCTCCCACATTGCCAGCCACCTGCGCAGGTCGCAAAGCAGACCATATTGTTCGCGGTTGCGAATAATGTTCCGTTCACTGTCCAGTTTCGCCTTTTTGTGGCCAGCCACTGCAAGACGCGCTCTGAGAGCCTCTGACGGCTTTTTAGGTTCAAGGTTGAGTCCAAACAAAGCATCCAACTCGCGTACAGCACAGCCGAAATCAGAGCCGCTCAGAGCCATTTGCAAATCAATGACAGTGCCGGACGCGCCGCAACGATAGCAACGAAACCAGCGATCTTTGACAGCCATGTTTGCATCTTTGCCGTTATGGATGGGGCAGGCACAACGCCCGCCCCTGATCCGTACACCGTAGTGATTGAGTAGCATCGGCACGGTCACGCGGTCTTTGATCATTTCAGCCATGATCACGTGTCGTCACCCTCTTTGTGCGTTTCAAGCCAGATCCTTTCAAGGTGGTTGTATTCCGCCGCAAGCAATTCCATTAGCAGCTCATTGGCATCTTCTTTGATGTTCAGCAAATCCATCCACGCCTGTTCCCAGTATCGTGCAGGATTAGCGTACGCGGGCATCTTGTCAATCTGTCTGAGCAAGTAGTCATAGGCTACACGATGCGCCTTCTTGTGATCGATCATCATTGCATCCCCCTTCCCGGTCAAGTGATGTTCAGTATTTCGCAGATTCTCTTTGCCGTGTTTCGCTTTTCGCAGAACTGCCATTCAACGCCGTATTTTGCCGTCATGCTGATCATGATTTTGTAGAGCCGTTCCCCGCTGATAGCCAGCGGAGACACGGAGAGACGCGGGTTTTTCCAATGCAGCACGTCCTCAACGCTGCGAATGTTGCGGCTATGCTCGATGAGTATGACAAGCTTAATGCCCAGCTTCTGAGCACGGGCAAGTTCCGCCACAAAACGTTTGTGATCCTGCCCGACGTTATTGACTACCTCGGCAAGGTTATGCTTACGGTCTACCGATATCCTCGGGTTGTCAAGATTTACATAATCGCCTACGGGCAGTTTGCAGCTAAACCACGGCACGCCCATGTCATCGAAGTCATCGAGGATATGCTTAATGATATGCGCTTTTTCACGCGAATCGACTTGTATCATCGGCACCTATCAAAACGGCAGCTCGCCGTCTTCCACTTCAACAAAGTTGGCGGCG
>JAEIGA010012729.1_pt1 | contig 12781 bp, 9 predicted proteins | sample 9270691 | NCBI WGS metagenome assembly JAEIGA01 (sample SAMN17057246, study PRJNA624740) | gut metagenome | biome: biome; isolation source: fecal sample | host: Bos grunniens | place: China: Xizang | collected 2019 | reverse complement strand
GTCAACATACGAAAAAGTTGGTTTCAGTGCAATAGAAAAATCTTGAAAGTTAGAGGCAGCAGAAGCAGCGAGGCTGTGACGTTCAATGGTAGTTTTGTCAATGTGGAAATATTTCCCTTGAAACCGTGACTTGTTATAGGCTTCTTCATTAGTAAGATTGTAGCTCAGGGAGGCATCTAAAAGAGCTGAGCTCCAGTCCGAACGAAATCCTGCAGTCATTAAGGTCGCATCGAATCCTTCCCGCTTGTCTGTGTAGGGAACCCACCCTAAAAATGGTCTCATTGCATGAGTCCCAAAGTTTCCAGCTGAATCTTGCCAAGAAGCATCTACCCTCACTGCCAGGGTGGAAGCCTTGTCTCCAACACCAAAAGAGAAAGTTTTTCCTGCAGTCAAGGAAGCTCCAAATGTATCGTTTACGGAGTCACGGAAAGACTTGGAATATAGTGTGAATCGAGCACCTTCCGTTGTTTTGGTGTAAATGTACATACAGATTCCGTAGGGTGTGTTGGGATCGATTTCAATGCGGTCAACTAGGGACATGTTCAAGGTAGACCAGTCGAACCATCCCCAGTTTCTGTCCGTTGCCAGAACATCATCAATGTATACTCGAATGTGATTGTCGGAAACACCTTCGTAAGAAAGGTTGTCGTTGCTGTAGGAGAAGGAGAATCCTTTGTGCTCCAAAAATGATCGTACATCGGTGTAAAAACCTACCCGTGGACTGGTTTGAGTTGGCTGGGGTTTTTTCTTGGGGAGGGATGTTGACGGAGAATCATCCTCGTCCTTTTGTTGCGGTTGCTCCAGAGGAGGGTGATGGGATGGAACATCTTGGGCGGGTTCTTGGGATGGGTCTGTTGAAGGTGTTTTATCTTGCAGGTTATTTTTAGAATTTTCATAGATAATCTGCCTACCAGACCCCATGTTAAAATCATCATCGAGCCACCAGTACCAGCTTTCTGCAGGGAGTGGAAAGGAAAATAACAAAAAGAAAAAAATCAAACACTGAATAAGAAAAAAGAACTTGCTGTTCATGGAATAGCCTCTTTAATAAAGAGGGGAAGCTCAAGGCTTCCCCCACATCACCGTAAAATTAACGTCTAAAGTCAGAGTTGTAAGCCGCAAAGAAGGTATCTAGTTGTTCTTTGGCATCAGCTTCATTTTTGAAACAAGCTGTACCTTTCCCTTCTATGTCTAGGTAAAATGAGGCCATTTTTAAGGAAGATTCAGACACTTCTCCCAGCCACATTAAAGAATAACACACATGGGATTCAGTTGTAGAGTCGTTGTAATCTGGATGTTGTGAGGAGGTGTAGTTCTTGTGATTAGTATTCTTAACAAGAAGGTTTACACCATGTTCATCATCCAGCATCTTGTACTCAAGAACCTGAGAGGGGGTATTGTTATAAGTTATGGTGTAGCTTGTAACATCAGAAGAGAGGCAGGAAAAAGTAAGTGTTTCCGAATAATCAGACCTGTACTCGTAGCCATCAAGATAAACCCAAGTCCTAGGCTCATCGGTAATGGTGGATACTCCAGAACCTGTGTTCTGGCCGCAAGAACAAAAAAGAAAAACTAAAATAATTACTGGTAAAACAAAACGCTTCATATTGCACTCCTTGTAAATTGAATTTAAGTTGAATGGGAAAACTTTTCATTCATCATGGGGGTGGTGCAATAAAATTCTGTGTGAATACTGTAACTAGGGCTGAGAATAAATTTCTAGTAGCCATACTGTCCTCCTCGGGAAGGTATGAAAAGAGTGAGATGTAACAGTCGTCTCCTGGCTTGCAGAATGTGTCAGCTTGCAAAGTGTTCAAACTGCACTAGTGGCACGCCTTCTCACCTGCGGGGCAATGGCATTTGTGTCACTTTTCTGCTTACAGTGGCGGGACCGCTCCAGATTTCCACTGGATTCCGTTACTGTTATGTTAAAAAATTGTAATGAAAAATATTTTTTAGTCAAGAAAAGATTATAAAAATAGACATTTGAAATTATGCGTGTTATACTACATAGGTGGGAGAGTAATTTTGGATAGTTTTTTTAAAATCCTCATGGACTTGTTTTCAAGTTTACCATGGCTTTTTTTGACTTCTATATTTTTTACTGTTATTTCGTTCCATTTTGTCAAAAAAATTATAGCTAATGTTCGTAGTGGTCTTTTTTTTCCAATCTTGTTTGGAGTAGTGAATGGTGTTATTGCTACTACCATGGAAACTATGGTGGACAAAAATCTGCCCTATGTTATCATGTTCTTTGTTCCTTTAGCCATTGTACTAGAAGTATTTTGTGTTTCAAAAAATCCCTTCCGAGTGTATGTGTTTCTTCTCGGAGCTTTTCTCATTAACTATTCTGGTACCTATAGTCTTGCTTTGGCAGCATCAGGCTTGTTATGGCCTGAGTTACCTTTCTATCTTTCTGGTGCAGATTATAGAGTCTTTATTTTTTCTCTCGTTACGGTTCTTTCATCTTCTCTTGTTTTTGTTTGGATACGTTTTATTCCCATGCGAGAATTGCGTTCCATTACTTACAAAATGGAGAAAAACTTGATGTTGGTGGTTTATATGTATACTGCTGGCCTCACCTTTTTGATTGCAACTAAAATGTCTACCTCCATACTTTTTGAATTTCACGAAGTTGACGATCATTTACAGTTTTTTTACTTGGAAATGCTCATTAAAGATTTTATGGTGCTGATTGGTGGTTATATTATCCTTTTGTTCCGCTGTCGTGAAGAAGGCCAGAAACTTCATGCTGTAGATTTAAAAAATGACTTGCAGCTTGAAAAGGATTTTCGTAGCAGTATTCAGGAAAAAGCACTTTGTAGCTATTCCTATAATGCCACTAAGGATAAGATTGAGCAGATGCATCCTGTATTTAATTCTTATACCTCAAGTCCGATTCGTGCTAAATATTCTGAGATGATAAATCATTACATCGAAATGTGTGTTCATCCTGACGATCAAGAGCAACTGCGAAGAGATGTGGTGTATCTTGATATCGCAAAAAAGTTGCAGTTAAAGGTGAACGCATTACAGGTGAGAATGAGAAAAGAATTCATTCAGTCTTTTTGCTCCACTGCAAATGCCCGAGAAATAGAAGCCCTTGCAGCCCATAGTGGGGATTGGATTTGGATAGAAGTTCGTGATACCTGTATTACTGATGTAGCTACAGGTGATTTGCTCGTATATGTAGATTTGTTCAATGTAGAAGATGTAGTGCAGGAAAAAACTCAGCTTGTAGTGGCCGCAACTACAGACATGCTTACCAATTTGAACAATCGCTCTGCTGCAGAAAAAAGAATGCGAGAGTTCTTGTTCAATAAAAATCAAGATGGAGCATTTTTCATCCTAGACTTGGACAATTTTAAGCTGGTAAATGATCGGTTCGGACATCCCGAAGGAGACAAGGTACTCCGAGATGTAGCCCAAATCATACGATCTGTATTTAGAGATAAGGACGTTATGGCTCGTTTAGGAGGTGATGAATTCTGTATTTATGCTCCTGGTATGATGTCTGTTGAAACGGTAAATAGATGTGTTTCTGCCTTGTTATCACGGTGTTGTTTTGAATACAACTACAAAGAGAGCTGCTTTGCGGTAACAGCAAGTATTGGGGTAGTTTTTGCATCTCAAGCAAACTATGAGTATACAACCTTGTATGAATATGCAGATCAGGCATTGTATTCTGCAAAAACAAAGGGAAAAAATACTTGGAGTCTCTATAAGGCCACAGATTAATTGAAAGCTCCTATGCTGTAACCACTGGAAACTACTCCGTAAAAAAAGATTTACAATTCAAATTTGTTCTAATATACTAGATTGTATAGGTATCGTTAGAATTTTTTGTGTTATAAGCTTTTAAACAGAGGTGTATGTATGGGAGCATCAAAAAAACAATCATCCATAAAGATGAGATTTATTGTTCAATCCACCGCAATCATTCTTATGATGGTGTGTCTCATTGGGATGATTGTAATGGTGCGTATTTCCATCAATGATATTTTACATACCCATGAAAAAACAAGTGTTTGCCAGCTTCTTGCCAATGAGTTGCGGCAAAGTTCCGAGGATTTATCTAACAATAGCCGCATGTTTGTGGTTTCTGGAGGTAATGAAATATACTCCAATGAATATGAGGATATTCTTGCGTGGCGGTCTGGTCGTGCACCTCGTCCTAGCAATTTAGCAGACAATCTTTTTCCAGGAGAAACCATCAATCTGGTGGATTTGCTAGAACAAGTTGGATTTACAGAAGAAGAATTGGTGACCGTAGAAACCTCTCTTGCCTTGTCCGATGGGTTAGGAAAGACCGAAGCCCAGGCCATGGAAAGTATCCGCTCAGGCAAGATTGTATCTGGGCCACAATTGGCCATTCCTGGTGAAAGTGTGCAGGAATTTGCCTTGCGGATTCTCACCAATAACAGCTACAATTCCATTTCTCATCAAATTATTCGTCCCCTAGACACACTGAATGCAAATATTACCCAGAGAATGGCAGAAGAAGCTCGTGTGCTAGACAGAAATATGTTCATTTACCAAACGATTATGTTTGTTATTACCCTGTTGGTAGTTGCTCAGATTATTATTTTCGTTACCTTTTTAAGGCGTTCCTTATTGTCTCCCATTCTCCAAACATCAAGTGCCCTGAGCGTGGTAAGTTCTGGAGATTTAACTGTTGAGCTGGATGTAAAATCAAATAACGAAGTAGGAAAGATGTTTAGTGACTTTAACCGCACCATGCAAACTCTTCGTCATCTTATTTACACCATCCAATCTTCTTCTCAAAAACTCTCCGATGTGGGAGACAATTTGGCGCAAAATATGACAGAAAGCGCCAGTACCATGCAGCAAATGGGAGACAATATTTCTGCTGTAAAAGATAAGTCCTTGGTGCAGGCTTCTAGTGTAGATGATACTGCCCAAACGGTGGCTACTATCATTGAAACCATAAACAAGGTGGGAGACCAGATTACAAACCAGTCTGCCGCCGTACGGGAATCTTCTGCTGCGGTAGAAGAAATGTTGGCAAATATTGCTGCTATTTCTTCTACCTTGGAAAAAAATGATGTTATGATTCACGAATTAGCTTCTGCCACCACAAGCGGTCGTGATACCGTTACCCATGCCACCGATGTTACCAGAAAAATCACCGAAGCTTCTGGTGGTTTGCTGGAAGCCTCTCGTATTATTCAACATATTGCAAGCCAGACCAACTTGCTGGCTATGAATGCCGCTATTGAAGCTGCCCACGCTGGTAACGCAGGTCAGGGCTTTGCCGTTGTTGCTGATGAAATCCGAAAATTGGCCGAGGAATCTCGTACTCAAGGTAAGGCCATTACGACTACCTTGAAAACCCTCAGTGGCGACATTTCTAGTTTGACGGAATCTACTCGCACTGTAGAAGAAAAGTTCGGGGCAATTTACAATATTTCCGAGCGAATCCAACAGGTGAGCATAGAAATGAATAATGCTATTCAAGAGCAGAATTCTGGTAGTAAAGAAGTGCTGGAAGCTATCAAACAGATAAATACGGTAACTATGGAGGTTAAAGAAGGCTCCGATGAAATGCTGGAGGGCAGTGTAACCGTGGCTCAAGAAATGGAGCATTTGAACCAGCTTACCAATAATATTACCAGTAGCATGAATGAAATGGCTGCGGGAACTGCTCAAGTGAACAAAACTGTTCAAGATGTTATGGCCCTAACTTTGGAAAATAAGGAGAGTATTAGAAATCTTTCTGATGAAATTCGTGTATTCAAGGTATAATTTTTGTCTAATGCTTATCTAAGTATTTACAAATAAGTAAGTTAGGAATATAATTTCGCTTTCATTACATGTATAAAGGGGGTGGAGGATACCTTATGGAACCTATGAAACAAGATATGGATATTAAAAGGGGAATGTCACTTAGGACAAATTTTACCTTGCAGGTTGTAAGTATTTGTACATTGATGGCATTTCTGGTGATTATGTTGATTCAAGTTCGAATCACACAGCATAAGTTGGAGCAAGATCAAGCAAAGGCAACATTGTGTCAGCTTTTGGCAACTGAAGTAAAGCAGTCTTCAGAGGATTTGACGAGAGCATGTCGAATGTTTATTGTAAGCGGTGGTAGCAAAACCTTCTTGGACGAATATAACAATATTTTGGGATGGCGTTCTGGAACAGCTCCACGGCCTAGCAATTTACCTGCAAATATGCATCCTGGTGAAAGAATCGACATGGTGTCTTTGCTGGAGCGTTCTGGTTTTACTCGAGATGAGTTGGCCATTGTAGAGAAGGCTCTGGAAGATTCCAATGAGTTGGCTGTGCTTGAGATACAGGCTATGGATAGCCTGAGCAAGGGGGCTTTTGTTGATGGACCTGAAGCCGTCTTACCTGGTGAATCTGTTTCAAGCTTTGCACTGAGAATTGTTACTAGTAGCACCTATCAGGGAACCTCAGATAAAATCATTGAGCCCTTGGATGGACTTATTACTACCATTACCAATCGTATGGACGCAGAAACCCTTGAGTTGAACAACAAAATGGATTTTCTGGAAATCTTGATGTTTGTAATTGCAGGTCTTGTAATTGCTAATGTGATTTTCTTTGTTGTTACTGTCCGCCGTTCTATGCTGGATCCAATTTTCCAGACTTCCAAGGCTTTGCATATCGTTCGTGAAAGCGACTTAACTTCTACCCTTAAAGTGACAAGTCACAATGAGGTTGGACAGATGTTCCAAGATTTTAACATCACCATGGAGCATCTTCGTTCGTTAATGCATGCTGTTCAGAAATCTTCTCTTAACTTGGCAGAAACAGGTACTACCTTGGTGCACAACATGGAAGATGCTGCGAATGCTATTCATCATATGAGCGACACTATCTCCAATGTAAAGGGAGAGTCTTTGACTCAGGCTGCTAGCGTAGAAGAAACTACAGCTACAGTTACCCAAATCATTGAAACAATCAAGAAACTGAATCAGAGTGTTATTCGTCAGGCTTCTAGTGTTACTCAATCATCTGCTTCTGTAGAAGAAATGGTAGCCAATATTGCCGCTATTTCTCAGACTTTGGAACGCAGTGACGAAAGAATCAAGGTGTTGTCAAGTGCCACCAACAAGGGGCGTGATGCAGTGTCAAATGCCACCGAGGTTACCAGAAAGATTAGTGATGCTTCTGGTGGTTTGATGGAGGCTTCTGGAATTATTCAGCATATTGCAAGCCAGACCAACTTGTTGGCTATGAATGCTGCCATTGAGGCTGCCCACGCTGGTGAGGCTGGACAGGGATTTGCCGTTGTTGCTGATGAAATCCGTAAGTTGGCAGAAGAATCTAGTATGCAGGGTAAGGCTATTACTACCACACTGAAGAGCTTGGGTGGAGATATTACCGCTTTGTCTCAGGCTACTCGCACGGTAGAAGACCAGTTTAACAATATTTACAAGGTATCCGAAGAAATCTTGCAAATGAGTAGCGAAATGAACCTTTCTATGCAGGAACAGGATTCCGGTAGCCAGGAAGTTTTGGCCGCTATTCGGGACATTAACGTTGTTACCCAAGAAGTTCGTGACGGTTCAGAAGAAATGCTTCGTGGTAGCGAAATCGTAGTAAACGAAATGCATCGCCTTATTGAGCTTACTAACGATATTACCGCCAGTATGAACGACATGGCATCTGGAGCTTCTCAGATTAATGCCGCGGTCAGGAGTGTAAAGGGACTTGCAGTGGAAAATAAGGAAAGCATTCACGCTCTGTCCGAGGAATTGCACGTATTCAAAATCGATTAATCTTTGTAATGGGGAGACGGCTAAAACGCTGTCTCCTTTTTTTATTTTAAAATAGTTGTCTTTAATTTATTATTTTTATGTACACGTTTACTATTTCCTAAATTAAAACATTGACAGTGCAGTATAGGTACGATAAAGTAGTTATTAGATATATTGAACTAATAGGAGGTTCAGATGAAAAAGATTGGTGTCGTATCATTAATTTTGGTACTTGTTGCCATGACAATGGGGTGTGATCTGTTTAAGGAAAGTCCTTTTGTTGGTAGTTATTCTGGTAAAACTGTGACTGACCTAGGTAATGGTTGGGAAGAAAAATTTAGTGTAAGTTGTACTATGAAGGATGATGGTTCTTTTGGTATGAACATAAGTACCGAGAAAAGCGGACCAAATACGCTTGTTCCTGAAACTTCTCTTTTGCTATTGCAAGGAGTTTATTATGACAAGGGTGCAAAAGCGACTTTGCAAGGAAAGAATGTAACTATGACTGCAACTTTAGATGGAAATGAGCTTATCTTGGAATGTTCTGACACATATTACCTTCCAGATAAACGTATGAGACTAACGAGAAAATAGTCTTGTACTAGATTGTGAGACAGCATGAAGCTGTTTCCTTTTTTATTTTAAAATGGTTGTCTTTAATAACCAGTGGAAAGTTCTTCATCAAATCCCTTTGTTGGGCTATGGGGAACAACATATTATATATCTGCCATGACTTTAGAGGTGAAAGAAGATTATACCTTTACCCTCACTGGCATGAGTGTGTTAGGCGGTGGCGATTTGTCGGGAACCTATACCTATCATGGCAATAAAGCCACTTTCGATGATGGTGTCACAAAGTATGATGTTGAATTAGACAATGGCACAATTACATTTTACGATGAGGATTTGGGGCCAGTAACATTTATCAAGATGCAGTAAAATTGAAAGTTAAAGGGGAGACGGCTAAAACGCTGTCTCCCTTTTTTTATTTCATTGAAGATACCATCTTGTTTTGCTCGACAATCTCTCTCCCGTTTACAACATCAAAAACATGCCAGATAGTGCCTTCTTGATTGGGGTTTATTGTAAAGGTTTTTTTGAGCTCGTTATCGATGTACACCTTTACTTGTGCTTCTGAGTTAGACAATCTGGAACTGGCTGGGGTGTCACTATCAGAATAATTGTGAACATAATATTTGTACACATCATTGGGAGCAGGCTCTTTTATGGTGTGGGTTTCTGGGCCATAGCTAGAGGTGTCATCTCGGTCTAATTCCATGTTGCTTGCTTTTTGATTGTTAAAATACACATGGGCATTCTTTCCATAAAGATGGGCATCTAAATCGCTGGGGGCTTCTCCCCAGTCCAGAACGATTTTAATTCTTTTATAATCGACTTCTTTAGGAAGAGAGATTTGTGGTGCAGATACGACTTGGCCGCCATCTAAGGTAAATTCTCCTGGAGTTGGTATATACTGACCAGCTTTTGATACCTGTACTGTATGAATGCCATCTTCTACTTCTACTGGAATGGGAACCTGTCCTGCTGAGTCTGACTTCATCTGCCATTTTTCGTCAATATTTACATCTGCATCTGGTACAGGTTCACCAGTGTCACTATCTTTTATAGTGAGACTCCGTTGTGCAGAAATGGGAGCAACTGACCGTTGGACAACTGGAGGGGCGGGAGGGGTTTTTTCCGTTTCTTTTACCTTCAAAAACCAAATGTCATTGATTTTGAGGGCTTTAATAGGTGGATAATTTGAAAGCAATTCTTTGTGGAGATTTGCAGAAGCTTGATTTTGAAAATTTTCCTCATAGAAAACCCTATATAAAATAGTGCCATCTCCCGTTTTATGTTGCACTATAGAAGAAGGTATACCTCCTTTTTTTAATGCTTCCACTCGTGTTTCTGCATTCTTTTTGTTTCTAAAAGAACCTAAACAAACCTTCCATTCTTCTGCACCGATGCTAGAGGAAATAAAAAAAATAGAAACCCATAAAATAAAAAATAGTTTTTTGTTCATCAAATACCTCCGTTCTGTGATTGGTTCATTTAAAATATACCATGACTTTTTAAGGGATACAACTTTTATTTCAACCTTTCCTGCTTCATGGTGGGATTGTCAAGTTCTCCCTCGACATATCTCTCTATTTCCTCTATACTTAGGTCATGGCTACAACTGTTGATGACAAGAAAATCATTTATTCCATGAGTCGTGTTTCTCGTACCTATGGAACCAAGACGGTGCTGAAGGATATCAGCATTTCATATTATTACGGAGCAAAGATTGGTGTTATTGGTGCCAACGGCTCTGGTAAGTCCAGCTTATTCAAGATTTTGGCTGGAGTGGACACGGATTTTACTGGTGAAACCGCAGTTTCTCCTGGTTATTCCATTGGTTATCTTGAACAGGAACCTGAGTTAGAAGCTGGTAAAACAGTAAAGGAAATTGTCAGTGAGGGTGTAAAAGAGGTTACGGACTTACTGGCAGAATTTGACCGCATAAACGAAGCCTTTGGTGACCCTGATGCCGACATAGAAAAGTTGTGCGACCAGCAGGCTGCAGTACAAGAAAAGCTTGACGCTCTTGACGCCTGGAACCTAGATTCTCGCTTGGAGCTGGCTATGGATGCCTTGCGTTGTCCGCCACCAGACCAGTGCGTAGACGTGTTGTCTGGAGGTGAGCGCCGCCGTGTGGCTCTGTGTCGATTGCTTTTGCAAAAGCCCGACATCCTCCTGTTAGACGAACCCACCAACCACTTGGACGCAGAAACTGTTGCTTGGCTTGAACGTCATTTGCAGCAGTACGAAGGTACCATTATCGCCATTACCCACGACCGCTACTTCTTGGACAATGTAGCGGGCTGGATTTTAGAGCTAGACCGTGGCGAAGGAATTCCCTTCAAGGGAAATTATTCTAGCTGGCTGGAGCAAAAAGAAAAGCGTCTCGCCCAGGAAGAAAAGGGTGAAAGCGAGCGAAGAAAGGCCCTGGCTCGGGAGCTGGAGTGGATTCACATGAGTGCTAAGGGACGCCAGGCCAAGCACAAGGAGCATATCACCAAGTACGAGCAGCTTTTGGCCCAGGATGGGAAGGCTCAGATTAAGGACACAAAGATTTCTATTCCCGCTGGTCCTCGTCTTGGTGGAGTTGTTATCGAAGCAAATGATTTGAAGAAGGGCTTTGGAGACCGACTCCTTTTTGATAACCTTACCTTTAATGTGCCTGCTGGTGCCGTTGTTGGAATTGTTGGTCCCAACGGTGCAGGAAAAACCACCTTGTTCAAGCTCATTGCAGATGCTGCGGGGCAAACTGTGGAACGGCTGGACGGAACTCCCGGTGGCGAGAAGCCTGATGGTGGTTCCATTCGTGTGGGAGAAACCGTAAAGCTTGTTTATGTTGACCAGATGCGAAGTTTGCTGAATCCCGATAAAACCGTGTGGGAGCAGCTTTCCGACGGCTTGGACATTATCAAGCTAGGAGCAGTGGATGAAAAAGGTCGCCCTGTTAATGGAGCCATTCGTGAGGTGAACTCTCGTGCTTATTGTTCTTGGTTTAACTTTGCTGGTGCCGATCAGCAGAAAAAGGTTGGGGTGCTTTCCGGTGGTGAACGAAATCGCTTGAACCTAGCTATGATGCTCAAGCAGGGAGCCAACGTGTTGCTGTTGGACGAGCCCACCAACGACTTAGACGTGGCAACCATTCGTGCCTTGGAAGATGCTATCGAAGATTTTGCTGGTTGTGCTCTTATCGTAAGCCACGATCGCTGGTTCTTGGACAGAATCTGTACCCATATCTTGGCCTTTGAAAACAACAGCCAGGTAATGTGGTTTGAAGGTAACTGGAGCGACTACGCTGAATGGAGACGAAAGCAACTTGGTACTGATGCAGATCGCCCCCACAAAACCGTGTACCGAAAGATGGAGCGATAAATTAGATATGGGAAATTGGAATCCTCTTGGCTCGGTGAACCAAGAGGATTTTTATTTTAGATAAGGTAATGGGCTGATTATAGTTCTTGTGCCAGCTCCAGAACTGTTTCTAGGGGAAGGGTTGTACAAAGTTGAACTTGTTCTAGTGGAATTCCCAACCCGATCATTAACTGAGCCGTCTCTAGAGCCTTTTCGTAAGCTCCACGTTCAACGCCTTCCTGCCGTCCACGTTCAATTCCACGTTCCAGCCCGATGGCATAGGCTTCTTCTTGCTTCACTGCGATGTCGGTGGCATAATCGTATTCTGCTGTTAGGATACTCAAAGTCTCACCTCCTTTACGTTCCAAGTAATCTTTTAAGATGTTGTGATGTACAGCCTCTCGAATAGCTCTTGTGAGGGGCTGTGCTTGTCCATCTGCTTTTGCCTTATCTATGAGTTTGAGAAACTGCACGTATTGCTCTAAGTCGGGGCAATTCTGTACTATTTGACTCGGCTCTTCACCCTTAATTTTACACACTTTCACCTTCAGTTCAAGAGTGAGTTCTGAATCCGAGAGCTGGTTCTCGGATGTGTCTTTTGGGAAGGCATCCGACAGGTATAGGTAGCTTTCTGGCGGGATGTTTTCCTTGCCGGTGTAAAAGACGATAAACTCAGGCTTGGCCAAGGGGATGAGTTGATTTGAAAACTTTGTTTTAGAATCTATTCTGTTGCCGTAGATTCGAGTCACGTATTCCAGAAGCCGTAACGGCATATTGGGGTTGATGGTAGATTGGTGCTCAATCATGAGAATAAATTGGTCGTTTACCATGACGGCAATGTCGTTGTAGTAGTCCATGTACAAAACTTGTTCTAGGTTGACCAGTTCTAGTTTGGTGGTTCCCACTTGCAGGTTTGTACCATGTAGGGCGTTGTACAGGGAAAGAAAATGATGCTTCCAGTCTCTGTCCTTGGAAAAATAATCTACAAAGAGAGAATCCTTGTGTTTGCGGTTTTCGGTATGGGTTTGGTTCTCCATTCAGTCTCCGTGAAAGTCTGTTTATAAATATTATAGACTTGGAGGTGCAAAAAACTGCGTTTTTTGCGGGAACCGAAAGAG
>JAEIGA010012728.1_pt1 | contig 12781 bp, 13 predicted proteins | sample 9270691 | NCBI WGS metagenome assembly JAEIGA01 (sample SAMN17057246, study PRJNA624740) | gut metagenome | biome: biome; isolation source: fecal sample | host: Bos grunniens | place: China: Xizang | collected 2019 | reverse complement strand
TATATGTCCAACAGGAGTACCAAAGGCGCCTCGTATGAAATTTATTCCGGCATTTTCATAATCGGTCCAGATGAATCCTTCAGAAGTAATCTTGTAATGTGTACTATGAGCAGTAGAAGCGAGCTGGCCACCGTTTGCATTAAAATTAATGATAAGCACATTTGGCCTATAAAAGAGATTGACGGATGTAGAACCATTGGCTGCAATCTGGATTGTACCACCCTCAATAATATTTCCTCCTGAGCCCCCGGTGCCACCAACAAAAGATGCTTCTTTATAAGTAAAACCTTTAATGCTCCCTTTGATACTGTCTAGCGACACAGTAGTAGTATTGGCGGTAGTATATTTGGTTTCTGTGCTTTTTAGAGTATAAAAGTTATCCCGAACATTTTTTGTGTAATGCCTAACAACGAATGGTGTAGTTCTGGTGAGAGGGACTGCTGCTATAGCTTCTGGGTCGTAAAGGCGGACGACGGTGGAGATGGTAGATGGACGTTCTGCACCTGGACCATACCAGCAAGAGCGGATGTAAAAATTGTAATAGGCGGATGTTGCTTTGGTAGTATCTTTGTCTGAAACGATAGGCGTAGTGCCGTTGTCTCTTACCGCAACAATATAGAGCCCTTCTGCACGGGAAAACTTGGATTCTGTGTTGTTGTTTAGGAGTGCTCCGTCATCGTTTGCGTAGACAAGGCGTGGGTAAGTATCCGCAGTCGTAAAGGCATTTTTATTGTCCCATGCTCCATGAAGAATATCTTTGATATTGCTACTATCCATATTATTTGGGTCCAGAATAAAGGCATTTTGGCTAATGATAGGGCTTTTTTCGCCGCCATCATAAAGCTCTGAACAGGTATTCGGGAAATAGTTTAGGGCATCCTTGTCGGTGGAGGACTTGGCATTTTTGGTGATTTCTTCCCAAAGTTTAGTATATTTCGTATCGTTGTCTTGGTTGCTTCTAGTAGAGATGTAGGAGCCATGGATAAAACGGAGTGCTTCGGCTTGAGCGTCGATTTGTTCGCGCGTGATGGTAGTTTCTAGAGAGATTTGAGCATTTGATGTGCTACCACTGATTACGGATACCACAGCAACGGCTATCATCGAAAAAATACCTACCGCAATAGTAACTTCGATTAATGTGTCACCGTGCTTTAACCTCATAGTTTTATAATATCATACTTTCTAAGAAACTGCTAAAGCTTACTGTTATAATGAATGCAATAACAAGAAAAGGACCGAAGTGAATTTTGTGGTTTTTGGATTTTTTGGTGGATGGGAACATAACAAGACAAGCAAGAGTGTTGGACAGAAATAGTACAATAAGAGCAAGCCATGGGCTACCTAGGGCGATACCAATAGCAAGGCCAAGCAACCAGTCCCCATCGCCAACCCATTTGCCTTTGGAAATAAGATAAAGCAGGAGGTATAGACCACCAAGAATAAGGGCGGAGCCAAGAGGTTTTAGAATGATTTCTGGCGTGAAGGCAGAAACAGAAAGAAATGCCCACAAATGTAGGGATAGTGTTATTATAGCACAAATGATAGAAAAAGTCAAGCATAAGGTCGGTAGCTGGCCATAGAGCCCATCATAAATAGCTAAGAAGCTCAAGGTTAGAATAAGCACAAGCGTAGAAATGTAAATGGCCCATTCGAAGACGGTGGCAGAAAATGGGCAAATGCTTGTGCTAAAAAAGAGGAAGGCGAGGCCAAGACCGAGCTCGGAGAGAAATTCGGCCCAACCAATTTTGGCTCCGCATTTGGTGCACTTCCCTTTTTGGGCTAGCCAAGAGATTAGGGGGATATTTTCGTACCATTTGAGAGTTTTTTTGCAGTGTAAACAGACTGAGCGTTTGCCTGGGGATTTGTGGCCAGTGGTGCGAAGATACAAGCGGCGAGCTTGGCAGCATAAAAAAGAGCCAAGGACGGCACCAAGGATGAACATGAGAATGTAAAACCCTACAATCATGATTATATTTTACCATAAGAATCTTGAAATTTTGCATAAATAATTTATACTAGAAATATGAGACAGAAGAAAAATGGATTTACTGTAATAGAAGTTACTTTGGTGATAGCGATTGGCGGGCTGATATTTTTGATGGCGCTCGTGGCAGTGCCAGCGCTGAGGCGGTCGCAGCGCGACACTAGCCGACGCGAAGCGGTGATGAAATTAGTGAGCGAAATAAAAAATTACCAGACTAATAACGCGCGAGGTGAGTTGCCTGGGTCGAGCAATACTCAGTCAATATCAGACAGTACTATGGCTGAAGCATGGGGTTCACATGTAGGCGAGTGGTCGGCAGAAAAGAACACCAGTATAAGAGGATTTTACAGAGATTATCTAGGAGATGACTTCGTGGATCCGAACGGGAAAAGCTATAATTTGTTTGTAGGAAGATGTGGAACTGACATACCAGAGAATAGCTGTATTAATGAGAAATATAAGAATGTTTTGTCTAAAGTAGAAAGTGGTACATATACGGAAATAATGATGGTGCTTTATGGCTCGGTATGCTATGGAGATAAACAAGTGGCTTCTAGTAACCCGCGGAATTTTTCGGTACTATACAAGCTTGAAGGTTCGGGCTATTATTGTAGCGGTACATAAAATTAGAAAGCTAAAAAATACTTCCCTTTTCGGGAAGTATTTTTGTTTGAAGCTAGGCGATTCTATTGATCGTCGATACAGTAAATACCGGCACCTTCCAAACGATAGAGAATGGCGAAGTGGCGCTTAGTAGATTTCATTACTTTTTCACCATCACACTGGCCACCTGGGAAGATATAAACAATATGGTCGTTAAAATCAGTTGTTAGCGTCCACCCATTCGTAGCATCACCGCTTACGGCTGCTGGGGATGTGAAATTAGGGTCAGCATTTTCAATATTAGAAGAAATTGCCATACTGTAATATGAACCATCTGGATCCTCAAAGGTATTAGTAGCAGTGTCAGTGCCAGAGTTCATGTAGCGTTGAACAAAGCTACATGCTACGTTACTACCACAATTATCTCCAAACGTTTCTGCACCCGCCCAATAGCTTGGGCCTTCTGGCAAGTTATTCTTGGAAGAGCTGTTGTTAGTTTGATATTGTACCAACGAAGTATCGACACGAGACATATCGTTACGACGTGAGGTATCACGCTGAGAACGTTGGAGTGCTGGAAGGGCGATAAAGACCATAAGGAAGATAAGACCTGCGATAGCAAGCACGAGCACGACCTCGATGATCGTAAAGCCTTCTTTAGAGTTGATATTTTTGCTAGCCATTGATAAATCCTTTCTAGATTTTTATGCTTAAGCTTATCATAACTTAAAATAATATAAAAATCAAGTATTTTTATGAATTTATGCAGCAACGGAATTGACGAGAGAGTAGATTGGAAGAAGAGTACCACCGACTACGACACCGATAAGGCCGGCCATAATAACCATGAGGATTGGTTCGATCATGGTGGAAATGCTGTTAATCTGCTCGTCGAGCTCGTTTTCGTAGACTTGGGCGGCTTTGCCGAGCATTTCATCGATTTTACCAGACTCTTCCCCGATGGAGGCCATCTGTGGAACGAGCGGGAGCATATAGTTTTTGTCTTTGATGGCTTCGGAAAGAGGTTTGCCACCTTTGATAGTTTCAAGAGCGCCACTATATTCAGCTTCGACAACAACGTTATTAACGGCACCAATGGCGATTTTGATAGAGTCTAGCATTGGTACACCAGTGGCAAGCATCATTTCGGAAGTACGAGCAAAACGTGAAACGTAGAGTTTGCGGAAAAGACCACCAAAAATTGGGACGTGAATTTTGAAATTATCGGCAAAACGACGGCCAGCAGGAGTGTTTTTGATGAAATAATAGGTACCACCAATGATGCCGGCAAGGATGCCGAGCACTAGCCACCAAAAATCGCCAAAGAAGTTGGTGAGGTTGACCAAAAATTGAGTAAGGCCTGGGAGTTCCTCGCCCATGTCTTCGTAGAGGTCGCGGACTTGCGGAACCACCATAATCATCATGAAGGCGAGCACAGCAATAATAACTACTAAAATAATAGCTGGATAGACGAGAGCGCCTTTGATTTTGCTCATCATGGCGGCGTCTTTTTCCTCTTGGTCGGCAAGACGTTTGAGCGCCAAATCCAAGGTACCGGACATTTCACCGGCGCGGATCAGCGCGAGATAAACGCCGTTAAAGACGTCTGGATAATTAGCAAAAGAATCGTGGAGGGTTTTACCTGATTCTACGGAGGCGAGGATTTCTTCGGCGATGGCCTTCATGCCTTTGGATTGAGTTTGTTCGGAGACGGTACGGAGGCTAGCAGCGAGTGGCAAGCCAGCACCAATCAAAGTGGCAAGCTGACGAGTGAACATGATGCGGTCTTTGGTAGTGATGCGATTTTGGAATTTGGCAAAAGGGTTATCGGCACCTTCTTCGACAACTGAGATTGGAATAAAGCCCTGCTCTACCAAAAGGCGGCCAGCGATTTGTTCGCTTTCGGCTTGAATGTTGCCCTTGACGGCCTTGCCGGTGTCCTTTTCTTTGGCTTTATAATTAAAACGTTTCATTTTAGCCCTTTACCAAACGATTTAGTTCGTTGATATCTACGGCATAGTCCCGAGCGGCATCATAAGTAATGAGGCCGGTTTGGACGAATTTTGCCAGAGTGCGGTCCATAGTTTGCATACCTTGGTCCGCGCCAGTTTGGATGGCGTTGTCGATTTGATGAGTTTTGCCCTCACGGATGAGCGAACGAATAGCAGCGTTGGCTACTAAAATTTCGGCGGCAACGACACGACCACCACCGATAGCTGGGACTAGGCGTTGAGCGCAGATGCCCATTAACATATTGGCAAGCTGAGAACGTACCTGCGGCTGTTGGTGGGCCGGAAAGACATCAATCATGCGGTCGATAGACTGGGCGGCAGAGTTAGTGTGAAGAGTAGCAAAGACCAAGTGGCCGGTTTCGGCAATAGTGATAGCAGCTTGGATAGTTTCGAGGTCGCGCATCTCGCCGATTAATACTACGTCTGGATCTTCGCGCAAGACAGAGCGAAGAGCGGCGGCAAAGCTAAAAGTATCGTAGTGAACTTCGCGTTGGACAATAACAGAACGTTGAGATTTGTGGGTGAACTCAATCGGGTCTTCGATAGTAATAATATGGACAGATTTTTCGTGATTAATCTTGTCTATTAAGGCTGCCAGAGTAGTGGATTTGCCAGAGCCAGTAGGGCCAGTAACTAGCACGAGACCGCGCGGGAAGTTAGCAAAAGATTCTACGATTGGAGGCATGCCGAGGTCGTTGATGGAACGGATTTGGTTTGGAATCAGACGGAAAGCGGCAGCCATTTTGCCACGCTCATGAAAAGCGTTGACACGGAAGCGTGCAATGTCGCCAAACGAGAAAGAATAATCAAATTCCTTGTCTTTGAGATAAATTTTGGTTTGGTCGTCATCTAAAGTTGAGAAGATGAGGTCTTTTAGCATGGCATCATTCAAAACTGGAGTACCACTGATAGGCGTTAAAGCGCCATCGATACGTAGAATCGGCGGAAGACCGTATTGGAGGTGCAAATCCGAAGCATTACGCTTGATACACTCTTCGAGAAGAGATTCGATTTTGATTGATGATGTTACTTGCCCACTATTTTGCATAATATTATTATACCATAAACGTTACGACAAATCGCTCGCAACGCGGTTTACCTCCTCTATTGTTGTAATTCCAGATAGCACTTTTAAAATACCATCTTGGCGCATCGTGACTGTTCCCTTGCTTTTGGCGAGACGCATAATTTCGTTTGCGGTAGCATGAGAAATAATCAGTTTTTGGATTTCTTCGTCGACTTCGATTGTTTCGTAAAGGCCGGCACGTCCGGAATAGCCACCTGGGGTTTCTTTAGTATCCATACCTTTAGCAAGCATATAATAATCGTCGTTTTTGACTGGTAAACCTGGGTAGCCGAGGTCTTCGCTGACTGCAGAGACGTCTTCTTTGGTGGCTGGAAGCAAATCACCAACGATAGAGTTAATGCCATCGGTTTCGAGTTCGGAAGATTTGTACATTTCTTTTTTCTCGGTAACACGACGAACCAAGCGCTGGCCGATAACTACGTTCAAAGTGGAAGCGAGGAGAAACGGCTCGATACCCATATCGAGAAGACGCGGCAAAATACCGGCAGCGGAGTTGGTGTGGAGGGTGGAAAACACGAGGTGGCCAGTAAGAGCTGCTTGCACAGCAAGACCGGCAGTTTCGGAGTCACGAATCTCACCAACCATTACTACGTCTGGGTCTTGACGAAGGATACTTCTGAGGCCTGAAGCAAAAGTAAGACCAGCATCAACATTAACTTGGATTTGGTTGATGCCATCCATTTTGTACTCGACTGGATCTTCCAAAGTCACGATGTTGATTTTTTCGGACTTAATTTTTTGAATCAAAGCATAGAGGGTGGTAGACTTACCAGAACCAGTAGGACCGGAGGTTAGAATCATGCCATTTGGTTTTTCGATACCAGATAGAACAGCACGAAGAGCGCGGCCGCTCATACCCATTTTTTCGATTTCCATGCTGGTACCAGATTTATCGAGAAGACGAATAACGACTTGCTCACCCCAGGTAACTGGAGAAATTGCAATACGAAGATCAATTTCTTTGTCGTCCACCAAAACAGTAAACTGACCGTCTTGAGGAATACGGTGTTCGTCGATTTTGAGATTAGAAAGAATTTTGATACGCGAGACTAGAGCCGGAGCAACAGTTTTTGGAAGCTCCATGATACGGCGAAGAACGCCATCTATACGGCAACGAATAATAAGTGATTTTTCGAGGGGCTCGATGTGAATATCAGAAGCCTTGGTCTTGGCGGCGTAACTCAAAATCGTGGTAAGGGCCTTGGAAATTGGTGAATCCTGAACAATGGTTTTGACGTTTGATGCGGTGGCCTCGGCAGCTTCTTCATTAGTTTCTTTGACAGCCTCTTTGACGCCAGAAAAATCACCGTGGTACTGTTCGAGGACTTCATTAATTCCCCGTTCACTGGACATCCAAACACGAATCGGCTGATTAACGAGATTGGAAAGATAGTCGGTAGCCTGGACGTTGGTAACATCTACCATGGCAATATTAAGAAGGCCATCCTTTTCACCGAGCGGAACGGCTTTGACGCGGGTGGAGGCTTCCTGCGGAATTTTTGAAAGGATATCTTGGTCGATAACGATATTTTTGAGCTCTACATAAGGCACACCAATAATCATAGCCGTGGCGCGAGCAATCATGTCTGGACTGATGATTTTTTTCTCGACCAATTTGTCGAGCACACGTTCACCACTTGCGTCAGTAGAATTTTTGATACCAAAAACTAGCTGGCTATCCGCCAGGCCTTCGGTGAGGAGAAGGTTTACTATCCTCTCTTCGGCTTCTCTAGTCAGTTGAGCCATTCGTGCTCTCCTGTTTGTTAGTCTCTTGTTTGTTGGTGTTTTCTGAGCTGTTTTCTTTGTCTGTTTGCTCGGTATCTTCGGTGTCTTCAATGATTTCTTCGAGCTCATCTGCGGCTTGTTCTTCTGGGTTATCATCGAGACAAGCACCATTTTCATCATATTCTGTGCAATCACCTACATATACTTCTACAGTAGGGTTGATGGCGCGGTAGTTAAAGACTTCGTTGTCTGGGTTACTCAAAGTATAATCAATTTTACTTTCCAAAACTGGGAAAGTGACATCTTCTAAGCCTGGCAAAAAAATTCCACAAACAAAGTAAGCGATAATAGAAGAAACAACAGCGGCAATGATGGCAGTAATCAAATCTTTTTTCATTTCTTCTTTTCCTCTACTTTGATAGTTTTGGTGGTTTCGGCTAATTCGCTTTTGTCCATATAGTAAGCATTGGCTTGAGCCTGGAAACTTAGTTTATCGTTATTCCATTCAATAGATGCAGAAGTGACATTGAAATCGCGGATGGAGCGTTCAATATTATCTATAACGGTCATTGTGGTAGCTGAATCGGCTTCAACGCTTAGGCGCACAGAAAAGGTTTTGAGGTTTGTACCATAGGACACAGCACTACCGGTACCGCCAGGACTTAATGACTCTGGTTCCCAACCAGAAATATCAAAAATCTTGTTCAAGCTAGATAGAAGAGCCTCTTCGTTTTTGAAGGCTGGGAGCGCATCTGGTATAACACGAAGAGCAGAACATTGACGCAACAAAACACTGGCGTTGTTGATTTCCTCCTCAGTGCTGGCGTCGTTGTATTTTTTGGTGAGCTCGGCATAAGTGTAATTCTTTTTGGTTTCTGGATTAATACAACCAGAATTATTTTCTTTTGGTACAGAGTTAAGTGCTTCGTTTGCGGCAAGATTTTCAACAATATTGGAACGAAGAGTTCCCGGAACAGATGAAATACTAACAGTGTTTGGAGTACATTTTTTGAGCTCATCAACAGAATAAACATCGCCTTTTGGTTTTGGACAAATGCCGATATCACGAATCGTGTTTGAATAATCGACAATAGATTTATCAGCTTCGGCAATAACTCTGGCGTTAAAAGAGATCTTTTTGATTAGATTTAATGTAACCGCGATGCCGATACCTAAAACAATGGCGGCTCCAGCTACGGCTAGAAGCATGTACTGCTGGGCTTCGGAGATTTTGGCGCGTTTACCGATAGCAATTTCTTTGGCCATATTTAGTCGTCTCCTTTCTTGTTTTCGGTTTTGCAGGCAGTATCATCTTCGGTGCAATCAACGGCGCGTTCTTCAAACATGTTTTGGATTTGGACATAAGAGTCGGTAACGTTGTGGCGACCAGATGGTGGAATGGCCATAACGTGCTTGTTATTAAAATTGAATACTTCTGCACTGATTACGATGGTTGCATCAAAACGAAGCACAAGCTCGGAAGATGAGCCACGCCCATTGGTAGAACTGCCAACGTTGATTCCATTAGAGCCGCCTGGTACAAGCATGCAATCGTTGCTTTCGGTCCAGGTAGGTTTTTTGTCTTTTTCGCCAATTGTACCAGTATACGCGATGCATTCGCTATTAAAGTGTGCCACATTAGAGATTTCACCAGTTAGACTCATGTAAGGCTCGCCTTCCTTTTGCTCGGCTTTATACCAATCGTCATATTGTGGGGTACGCCAAATGCGGACGACGGTTTGGCCTTCGTATTGTTCGGGAGTGTAGCCATATATGGTTGGAGATTTTACAGTGTCTTTGGTATTGTTAACGTTTTCATCGTTTTTGGCGTCTTCTTCGTCGTCGGATTTTTCGGTATCCTCTTCATCTTCGACAGACGGATTGCAACCTTCACCATTGATTAACCAATAAGCGTAGCTGCCTTTTTTGCTATCATAAAAGGATGCGCCATCGGTACCATTTTCGATAATACAATAAGACGGGATACCGTTGCCGTTTTTGTCTACATAGGTGCCATAATCATAGCGCATATAGTCCATGCTTTTCTTGAAAGAATCTAGGACGTTATAATCAATATATGGTTCTTTGCCAGCGTTGGCTTGGGCATCAAATGAGAAGACTGGGTCGGATTCTTGCAAATTAACTCTAAGCCCAGAAATAGTAATGGTGTCTGGGCCGGTAGGAATAAGAGCTGAGAGCACAGTAAAAGTACGCGAAAGGAGCTTTTTGTTGCTTGAAATCGTGGAGATGTTGCCAAGCTGGTCTTTGATAGTGAGGAAGTCGGAGAGGTCGCTATAAGATTTGGTTTTGTTAGATAACTCATTGATGGTTTCAATTTTGCCATCAGCAATAGCTTGTTGGCCACCGGCAATAGAAGCAAAGACTGCGGTAACCACTATGCTAGAAATAGTAACGACAATGCAGATGAAGAAAATGAAATTGCGAAGCTTCAAGGCTTTAATCATTTCGCCTTTAACATCTGGTATAAGATTAATTTCGCGAGCCATTAATCGTTACTCCTTTCTGACAAACCTACTGCTACGGCAAATTCGCTGGCAACTGGCGCTAAGGCCTGTTGCTGATCTCTGGAGGTACGGACTAATTGCCATGGGTTGCCGCGCATGGTGGGGACGCCGGTGCGAGCTTCGATATATTCTGGGAAGAGTGGAATCATGCCGGCATAGCCAGAAAGCACAATACCACCAACTTTGCCGTTGATGTATTTGGTTTGGAAGAAACGCACGGATTTGGTAAGCTCGGAAGCGAAAGTGTCTAGAGGTGTATTCAATATCTTGAAGACTTGGCCCTCTACTTTGTCTTCGGCGAGGCCAAATTTGAGGATAAATTGGCGAGCTTGGTCTTCACGAACACTAAGACCGCCGGCAACGGTTTTTACCAAAGTACCAAAACCACCCGGGATAGTACGAACAAGACGTGGTCTGTCGCGATAGACAATAACAAGATCGGTAGATTTTTCGCCAAAATCTACGACCATGGTAGCGTCAATGGCACCCGGAATAGCAAGAGCACGAGCCATAGCAAGTGGCTCTGGTTCCATAGCGATGATGTTGAGGCCGGTTTTTTCAATCATTTCCATGACGGATTCGGCATAATCTTTGGCAATAGAAGAGATGAGGACTTCGGTTTTGGCTGGGTCGTTTGGGCTAGGGCCGAGGATAACATAATCTGCCTTGGCTTCGCTCATCGGCATCGGGATGTATTTGTCCATTTCGTATTTGAAAGATTTGGCGAGCTCTTTTTCGGGGAGAGTGTCGGTTTCGACAATGGCGGTAAAGGTCTTCCCGGCTGGGAGGCCGATAGCGACGTTTTTGGTTCTGATGCCGGCTTGATTGACGGCGCCCATAATCGCCTCGCCGAGACGTTTTTTACCTAGATCGGATTCGTCTTGCGTGAGTTTTGGGTCCATCGGGACATAAGCGTACTTAGAAAGTGTCCAACCATGATTTTGGTTACCAAAAAGCTGTACGATTCGCATCGAACTCGTCCCAATATCTAGGGAGAAGAAGTCGCCCACGCCATGCAATAAGTTCATGCTTATATTATAAGTGGTTTCTTTTGAAAAAGCAAGTAAATAATAGTTTTGTTTGCGCTTCACTTCGCGCCAAGAAGCTACTTCGGATTTCTTAACGGATTTTTGCGCTACGCCCCCACCCCCTCGCGACAAAAATTCTAAAATCTGTGCGTAGTTTCTTGGGCTCGTTCAATGCAAATTCAACTATTATTCGCTTGCCCTAGCCAATAGAAGCGTTCTATATTACCATGACGACCGGGCGTGGCGTTGTCGCGTTTTTTGATGATTAGAAAATTGTTTTGTTTGAGCCAATATTCAAAATTTTTAATAATGTTGCGGCGGATTTTTTCGTTTTTCACAATGCCTTTTACTAGCTGGTCTTCCCTGGCCTCGAACTGGGGTTTTAGCATCACGAGAAATTCCGTGTTCTCATCAGATAAATGCTCTTTTGCATGCTTTAATACATGCGTCAAGCTCACAAAGGAAACATCTGCTATTATTGCATCTGGTGTAGGGACAAAAGAAATAGCATCTTCGGGACGCTCGTCGCGCCCGTCTTTACGGGGCTCCTCGCTGCGTCCTCGTAGCGACTGCGGATGCCCCTCAGATGTTATTTCTTTTGTCTTTACATCAAAAATATCGGTTTTTTCGTGGAGTTCGACGCGGGGATCGAAGCGGAGAGGGGTCTTCATTTGATGAGAGCCTTTCTCTACTGCGATGACTTTAGCGGCGCCGTGGTCTAAGGCGTACTGGGTGAAGCCGCCGGTAGAGGAGCCAATGTCTAGGACAGTTTTGTCCCTAAAATCAAAATTGAAGGCGCTGGCTGCGCCCTCAATTTTGAGATAGCCTCTATTTACGTCCGCGGTATTCATAGGTTTCTGTGTCTACCGAGACAGTGTCTCCTTCTTTAATAAAAGCTGGGACTTTGATGACTACGCCAGTCTCCAAGGTGGCATCCTTCATGACAGAGCTGGTGGTATCGCCTTTTACTGCAGTTTCGGTGTAAGTAACAGCGAGCCAGAGATTTTTTGGGAGTTGCAAGTTGATTGGAGTGCCATTATAAAACTGGATTTCCATCTCGTCGCCTTCACGCATGAAATCTTTGCTATCACCAACCATGTCGGCTGGGAGCTCGTATTGTTCAAAGCTTTCTGGGTCCATGAAATAGAACTTGGCGTCATCCTTGTAAAGATACTGCACCTTGCGGGTAGTAACTTCGGCTGGCTCGATTTTTTCTTGGCCTTTGAAAGTTTTTGGCAAAAGTGCGCCAGTGATAAGGTTTTTGACCTTAACGTTGACGATAGAGCCACCGCGGCCCATCACTTTTTGGGAATATTCCACCACTTTATACGGCTGGCCGTCTAAAGTAATGAGGGTATTTTTCTTTAGATCTGTTGGTCCGTACATATTTACTCCTTAGTTATTTGAAACAAATGGCAAAAGTGCCAAATGGCGAGCGCGTTTAACTGCGGTAGCGAGTTGGCGCTGTTGCTTGGCGGAGAGGCCAGTCTTGGAGATAGGCTCAATCCGGCCGTATACGTCGATGTAGCGTTGCAAAGTTTTGACATCGCGGTAATCGAAGTATAGATTTGGATCGTTCTTTAGTTTTCTCATTTTATCCTTCTTCGAGTGTTAGGTTGATATTAAAATGGTACTTCACTGAGGTCGATTTCCTCTGGAATATCATTTGGGATGTCGGCAGGAGCATCGGTGGCTGGGGCGCTAGTAGGAGCGCTGCTATCACCACGGTTGCCGCTGGTGGTAAAGTTGAAATCTTCGACGACGATTTCGACGCGAGAGCGTTTGTTGCCGTCTTTGTCTTCCCAGCTGTGTTGGCT